>Ga0209725_1000039_pt1 | contig 71858 bp, 69 predicted proteins | sample I18A1metaG_FD_184145 | JGI IMG/M metagenome (GOLD analysis project Ga0209725, IMG submission 184145) | Lake sediment bacterial and archeal communities from Gulf of Boni, Indonesia to study Microbial Dark Matter (Phase II) - ​I18A1 metaG... | ecosystem: Environmental > Aquatic > Freshwater > Lake...
ATCGTGTACTGAACTTCCCACAACCCTATGCATCTGCGTCAACGGGCCCACCGCTCGATCCTATGCACTCATGAGTCATGTCGCTCATCTGCATGTTGCGTCTCCGAAAAGGCTTTTATCGCTAACGAGGTTCGTGCGGAAAAGAAATCCATGTGACCTACCCTTTTGGAGCTATAGATGACTGCGTCGCGGTGATCCGTCTCTTCATCAAGAGCATGAGATGCGAGCGCGAAGAGAAGCGCGTCAGTTCTCCGGTAGGCTGGATTCGGTCGTGGCGTGAGCTGTCGTGACTATCAACGATTCGCAGAGGAGTTGTGTTCCATCGAAGTAGAATGATCTCGCCTCGTTGTTTGGGACAGAGTAGATCAGGTAGGAGAGAGCGGGGTAGTTGGCCCGGCTCTTGTCAATCTGTGATGCATCAGCAGACCAAAAGGGATGGCTATGATAGAAGCCGACAACCTCGAGTCTGTTCTGCTCTGCGTGCGTGAAGGCTCGAAAGAGACTCTCCGGGTCGATCTCATATGAGGATCTCGAAGCAAGCATATTCTTCGCGGGCCAGACCTCTGTCACTTTCCGAACTTGGTTGACCGTAGTTCCAATAAGGATTCCGCATGCTTCGACTGGTGATTCCTCTCTCGCATGGAGAGAGATGCGTTCAATGAGACTGTCGGAGATTTCGATCGTCAACCGAAGGAGTACCTTGACCAAGGGGACTCGGTGGGAGAACTCGAGTCCATCTAAGCGGCCTAGCTAGAGTTCTCCCTTCAAGAAGGCTTCTATCGTTGCTTTCCTGCACTTCGGGCAGATTCGCAAGTGGTATCGCTCGTTCGGTAGAGGCTGGTGGCACCACTCGCACTTCTTGATCGGACTCTGTCTGAGTTCTTGTAGTTCCTCGATCAGGAGTCTCGTGACGTTGTCGTTCATCAATCAGCTTTCTCCTCCTTTCATGTGTTGCGAGCTTTTCGCGTCTACCAGTGTGAATGTGATAAGCATCTTAAGACATTTAACAAGATTTATAAGCAACCTCTGTAAGCAATGTAAGCAAGTAATCAAGATATACAGGCTAAATCTTGTGGGCTGTCTCACTTGGCTAACAACGCTGTCCTCATCCGCGGGCTCGACAGAAGCCTATACAACAAGATCGTGGCGCACGCAAAGGAGCGAGGCAAGAACGTCGCCGACCTCATGAACGAGGCCATGCATGCCTACCTGAGCGAAGGAAGCGCTCCAGCCCACAACGTCTTCGACACCAAGAAGCTCATCTTCACTGGCTCCGTCAACCTCTCCAAATCGGACATATTCGGTCTCCACGACGAGCTAGGGCCATTCCAGCTGGAGAACAGTGGACAGCTGACGCTTGACAAGGACGTTGACAAGGAGGCCTTCCACAGAATCGAAAGAATACACAACACTGGAAAACTCCGTGTCCCCTCTCACGTCCATCACCTAGCCCTACTTAAGGTAGGTCACGTCCACGGAGAGATCGAGAAGTACTGACTTCTTCTAAACATGCGCGTTTTTCACTAATCGCCTTTTGAGAATTCTCCGCCCAAATCCTGCCGCCAATCTTGACCAGCGTGGCGGTGCGGCTCATTGCCTCGATACGAAGAGATTCCCTTTGACGAAGAAGCGCCAGTCTCTTTCTAGGCCGAGTCTAACTCCGATTCTGCTGCTCGACTCGATGTCGAGCGGTTGGGGATCGTGTGTTTCTGTCACAAACAGTCTTTCTCCTGCTGTGAGGTCGTGACCGTTCAAGGCACGAGTGATTGAGAACGCTTCAGTAAGTTTGGCCGGACCATTTGTGAGGTCCTTGATTCTCTGCCTCCTACGCTCTTTCTGCATCCTCGCAATGCCTACGGTTGGCTGAATTGCGCGGATCAGGACTGCTCCCGGCTCACCAGTGGGCTCGGTCGTCACGTTGAGACAGTGGTGCATACCGTAGGTGAAGTACACGTATGCGTGACCCGGTGGCCCAAACATCACTCGGTTTCGAGGCGTCAAGCCTCTGTATGCATGACTGGCGGGATCATCTGTTCCTCTGTAAGCCTCAGTCTCAACGATGATGCCTTGCAGTATGGCTGTCCCGAGTCTTCTTTCGAGAATCCGGCCAAGCAGTTCCTTCGCTACCAAGACCGTGTCCCTTTCATAGAAGGATCTTCCGAGCGGCCTTGGCAAGGTCGAAGCCCGCGATCGATTGTGCATCTCTGCCTCAACTTGGGAAGGTGATCGTATCACGCGAGTGGATGGAGAGACAGAACGTACTTGAAGGCGAAATAGAGGCTTCTCATTCTCAGCCGGAAACTGAATTTCGTCTGCCCTGCTCTCCTACGGAATCCCACGGGCAGCTCTCTGAGTATCAGGCCGCATGACTTGGCCTTCGAGAAGACTTCTAGCTCGATCTCATACCGTGTGGAGCGCAAGTGTGGAAGCAGACGTTCGATCGCGTTTCTGCTGAACACCCAGTAGCCCGTCTGAACATCGGTGAAGTTCCCACCATACCTGGCCGAAAGAAGGAAAGAGACCACGCGATTTGAGGCGACCGTAATTGGATCCATGGCTCCGCGTTCTCTCTTTCCGGTTATCCTTGATCCCATCGCGATGTCGGCCTCTCCGTTCTTCACAATCGCAACTAACGGAATCAGGTCGCGCGGGATGTTGGTGCAATCACCATCGATGATGCACAGAATGTCAGCCTCCTGCGACAGAAAGAACTTCATTCCGGTCCTTATTCCGCAACCCTTCCCAGGTCCGAATTCCTGAAGGATCACGGTCGTGCCCAGTGATTGCGCAATCTCGCGTGTTCGGTCAACGCTATGACCGTCGACAACGACAGTCCAACGAAAGATCTGCGATGCTTCCTCCAAGATTGATTGTATTGCCTGCTCCTCGTTCAATGTTGGAATGATGAGCATGACTGTCGAGCGATCACGCGTTGTTGATGCCACGTCTAATTCCACGTCGATCGGGCCTTTTCTGATCGAGACATGGGAGATGTCGGATCGGGCTCTTGGATGTTAGGTGAAACCATGGTCGCTTCGGGTTGAAAGATCAGTGTTCTTCTGACAGCCCAGCATTCAGTTCCTCCTACTTGGTGGCTCTAGTGATCCCGATATCCTCGACGATAGCGTGAGGAACGTAGACAGGAGTCGGGACCTCCCACCACTTTATCCACGTTCGTTCTGTTGAGAGCGACGTGATAGACTGCAGGATTCGAGGGAGGTTGTCGCTGATGCGTAGGCCTTTCAGTGGTCGTTCGATCTTGCCGTTCTTTATCTGAAATGCGCCGTCTCTGCAGATGGACGAGAAGTCCCCTGTCTGATAGTTTTGGAATCGGGTGTACCAGTTGTTCGTCAGGTACAAGCCGTCTCCCAGTTGCCCAAAGAGTTGGTCTTCACGACAGTCTCCGGGCTCGACGATGACATTCATGGGTACGGGTGCTATGCCCCAAGTTCCGCCCACAAAGAAGGCGCTGCCTGTAAGCGTTCCACCATACTTGGCTACGCTGTATGAGCTATGCAAGTACGTGTTGAGAATTCCGTGATCGATGATTGTTGTCCGCTGAGTCGGATAGCCCTCCTCATCCAGCGAGCAGGAGTTTATCCCTCCAGCCATGCGCCCGTCGTCAGCGATCGTAAGCTTCTCAGAAGCTACCTTCTGACCAATCTTCCCAACGAGACAGGATAGACCAAGGTCGACATAGTAGGCGGAAGCGAAGTCAGCTATTCTGCCGAGAAGGTCCGCCATTATCGTGGGACCAAAAAGCACTCTGTACCTTCCTTCCTCTCCGAAGACGGGGTTCTTGGCTTGGCTAGCGATTCTGCCGGCTGTGGTGCCTGCAAGCTTGGGATTGAAATCGTCAAGCCGGGTTGCACAGCTGATCCCTTGTCCACTCGAATCGTCGGTGAGAAAGGCTCTTACTGTGAGATCGATGTTCGTACCTTTGTCAGTGCCCTCGGCTCCAGTGGAAGTCTTCACGTATCTTTCCCATTCACTTGTGACAAGTGTGCCCGAGGTTCGCTTCGCTCCCTCGGCGAGAGCTGAGTTCATCGTCTCTTCCACAACATCGACAAGTTCAGCGGTCATTTGTGGGATTCGACCATCGTACGTCTTAGGAACAGGAGTGTAGGAGAATGGGCCTTTCGGCAAAGATGGCTCAACCTCACCTCCTTTGGAGATGTCCATCACAGCCTTGAGTGACTTCATGACCTCCTTTAGTGAGTCAACATTCGGGTCTTCCACGCGGGCAGCGGCGCGCTTTCGCTTCGACACCATGTACACAGTCGGAACGATCTGATCCCACGATTGAGCAACCGTGATGGAGTTGTTTGCGAAACGGAGCATCTTGCGCTTTTCGTGCGTTACAGCCGCCGCTACTTCACCTGCGCCGAGCTTGATCCCATAGTCGACAGCTTCCGTTACGATCTGTTCTGGATTCACCGTGCTAGCCTCCCAACTTGACGCGTTTCAGGCGCATGGCCGGTCCACCGTGCCACACCGGGGCTCCCTGATCGGGTTCCCCTTTCCCACAAGTGGCCGCCTCGAACCGGACATCTCTCCCCACGGCGTCAACACTGCCGTAGAGTCCTGGCGTCGTGATTTCCAGTACAGGGCTTGTCACGGGAGTGGAGATCTCTCCCTTCTCGATCAGGTACGCTTCGAGACCAACGTATCTCTGATTATATCTTCTGTCGTCGATATTCCATTCCATGAAGGTCTTGATGAATACGCCATTCTTCACATCTTCAATCAGTTCTTCGTCGGTGTAATTGCCCGGAAGCATGAACGTGTTCGCCATTCGGATGATAGGTTCTCTATCATAACTGACCGCTCTTGCAGCCCCGTTGCTGTTGACTCCGAGTTCGGCGGCAGTCTCGCGGTTGTAGAGAAAATCTGCGATAACTCCCTCCTTAATCAGCGTCCGTCTTCTTGCCTTGACACCTTCCTCATCGTAAAGGTAGAACCCATTCGAGTTCGGGATGGTCGGGTCATCGACTATAGTAACAGCCTCAGTTCCCACTCGGTAGCCGATCATGTCGGGTTTCAGGTAGGACTCTCCTGCCTGTGCCGCCTCTCTGCCTAGAATTCTGTCCGCTTCCTGTGGGTGTCCGCATGATTCGTGGCAGATGATTCCTGTGACCTCTTGTCCAAGAACGAGGTCCAGCTCCTCTCTTGGCGCGTGCTTTCCTTCACGAAGCACCTTCCCGAGAGTTGACGCTTCTTCGGAGACCAGTCTCGGAGCGTTCCATGCGTCCAGTCGTTCCCATCCTCCAGTCTCTCCGTGCTGTCCGATTCGTTGAACCGTCCCCTTGCCAGGCTCGCTCGCAGTAAGCACGTATAGGATTCCGATCCTAGACACGATCCCGCGTATCCTTGCGCCTTCAGTGTTGGCGAAGTATCGTTCGCTGAGGTCGTCAAATAGAACTAGCGTTCGCGAAGGCAAACCCACCTTCACGATGTCAGGCCGAAGGTTCTTCTCTATCTCCTCGAGGAGCGCGAACTTCTCCTCAATCGGAACATCTTGAACGGGTCGCTGGGCCTTAGCTTCCCAACGAGCCTCCTCTGATTTCTCTTGCGATAGTCGGATCGGGCTTCCTACGAGTCTCTTTGAGGCTTTGGCGGTTCTGTATGCATGTTCAGCAGTCTCACGCAACGATTCCTTGGAGAGATCGTTCGTTGAGGCGAAGCTCATCGCGCCATCGATGAGGAGTCTGATTCCGATACCTTTCACTTTGGCAAGCTGGATCGGCTCTGGTATTCCGTTGTTGAGAGTAACCCCACTTCCTGCATCGACATGAAGTCTTGCCTCAGCGTAATCGACTCCCTTTGCGGAAGCAAACTCGACTAGGTAATGAACCAAGTCTTCCATAAGGCGGACCGCCGTGTGAGCAGAGAAGGACTTCATTTAAGGCTAACGAAGTCGACCCGACGTTTTGGAAAGCCTGCGGGCGAAGAGGCGGAGCTCACGCTATTGCGTGAAGCAACTCAAAGTTCTCGGTTAGAACTTGGAGCGTGCTGTTCTAGTATCTTCCTCTGCGGCCGCGGCCGTATCCTCTGCCTCGTCCTCTGCCGTAGCCCTCGTCCCGATATCTAGGTCTGAAGCTGGGGTACCTGCGTCTCTCGGGGAACTCCTTGCTGGACAGATTATTGTCTGTGTTGACGTTCTCGATTGATCGGTCGCTTGCTTCCATGGAACCGTAACGGCCTATGTTCAGCCGCATCGATCCTCGGAAGAGCGAGATGTAACCATTCTTGATGTTTTTTGTCTCGCCCTCGTTCACCTTGTCAATATTGTCATCCCATAGCGTGAGGTAGATCGAGCCGGTCTCGTCTCCTACGAGGGCGTCTACCACGCGGTGTGTCCCGCCGTCTCTACGAGAAGTCGTCTCACGAGGCTGGCCCTTTGAGACCACCTTCACGGTTACGTTCACTTGCCTAGATTCTGGGTCAAGGCTCTCGACCTTGACGTTCGCTGCAGCCGGTGGCTGCTCTTCTCCTGATGACATCGATTTCAGACTCGACTTGAACTACCGGAATACGAGTGGAATCTTAAGGATTTTGATTTTCGCTAGACAACGAGGATCGTGCCGCCGCGAGTCTTGAGCATGATTGCCCGGAATATCCGAGTGGGCTTCGTCCTAACTGAAAAGTATAAGCAAGCGGCTTAAATTCGCACCAACTCGATAGCGTTCGCAGCAGAGAGACGTACTGTTAGGGGTTTTCTGATTTGCCGCTCATGGGTTACTCGAAGATCGCCGAAATAGACCTTGCCTCACGCAAGATCGCGACGAGAGATGTGAACGAGAAGCTTGCGTACGAATACTTGGGAGGGCGAGGCTGGGCCGCATCAATTATCTTTGAGAGGATCTCCGTCAAGACGAAACCGCTTGACCCGAAGAACGTGCTTGTTGTGGCGGCTGGGCCGCTCACGGTACCTAACTTCCCCGGAGGATCCAAGACCACCTTCGCTTCCATAAGCCCACAGACAGGCATCTACGGCGACAGCAACGTCGGAGGATTCTTCGGGCACAGGATGAAGAAGGCAGGTTTTGACGCGCTCATCATTAGTGGCGCATCAAGAACCCCTGTTTACTTGTCTGCAATCGATGGAGAGATTGCGATCAATGATGCGAAGGATCTGTGGCGTAAGAGCTCGCGTGACGTAGACCATCTCTTAGTCGAAAAACACGGTGAAGACGTTTCAGTCGCAAGCATAGGCATCGCAGGCGAGAACCTGGTTGCTTTCGCTTGCGTGAACGTTGACTGGGATCGTACCAAGACTCGACACGCCCAAGCCGGGCGGACCGGAACTGGCGCAGTGATGGGATCCAAGCGGCTGAAGGCAATCGTCGCGAAGGGGTCAAGAGATGTCGTGGTAGCATATCCGGATCGTTTGGCTGAGGTCTACAAGAAATCGCTTGACATCATCACCCACAGCCCAGTCTACAAGACATGGGTGCGTCAGGGCACGATGAGTGTCATTGAATGGGCAAACGAGGTCGAGGCATTGCCGACGCTCAACTTTCAGAGGACCCAGTTCGAAAATGCGAACAAGATCGGAGGCGACGCCATGGAGAAGGAGACGAAGGTCATGAGCAGAGCATGTTCGAATTGCTGTGTCCCATGCGAGCACGTGAGCCGAGTGAAAGACGAGGCCGGTCATGAGATCGAGATTGGTGTGGAGTATGAGAACGCAGCCCTGCTTGGAGCCAACGTCGGGCTCTCAAGCATGAGCCACGTGGTCCGCGCAAACTACGTTGCGGACGAGCTGGGGCTGGATACGATCAGCGCTGGCAGCATGGTCGCGTTTGTCATGGAGGCATACCAGCGTGGGCTAGTGACGAAACGTCAGCTCGGATTCGAGCCAAAGTTTGGAGACCTCACCTCCTTGCTCCGGTTTCTGACGATGATCGCCCAGCGGAGAGGTTTCGGCGACGCGATGGCTAGTGGCGTGAGGGCGTTGGCTCAGAAGATCGGGAAAGGTTCGCTGAGGTTCGCGATGCAGGTTAAGGGTTTGGAGATCTCAGGGTACGACCACAGAGCAGCTCCAGCCATGGCACTTTCCTATGCAACCACGGATATTGGAGCCCACCATAACCGTTCTTGGGCAATCACATACGATCTGAAGGTCGGCCGAGACAGCTACGGTGAGGACAAGGTCGACCATGTCATCTACCTCCAACACTTGCGACCGCTCTTCGACATGCTCGGCGTCTGCAGGTTCCACTGGGTCGAACTGGGCATGGATCCTAACCTGTACGCGGAGGCCTACTCAGCTGTAACAGGAAGGCAGTTTACGCTTGAGGATTTGCTGAAGCGGTCAGAGCGGGTTTGGAACTTGACGCGAGCGATGGCGGTCCTGAGGAAGGGTATATCGTCAAAGGATGACCAGCCCCCTGAGAGGGACTTCGTCGACCCTGTGCCAACCGGAAAGACCGCAGGTGTGAAACTCGACAGAGAGAGATTTGCCAACATGCTTCAGACGTACTATCGTAAGAGAGGTTGGGACAGGGAAGGGAGACCGACAAGAGAGAAGCTCAACCAGCTCGGATTGATCGAAGCGGCTGCAAGACTCTATGGCTAGCCCCTAAGAGAGGACGCGACAAGTCCCTCAGAGTGTAACAAATCACAAGTCACCGAACGATCTTTAGGAGGCGCGGTACCCACACTCTATCCTCCCTTCAGTGCTCTCGGCTGCCTCGGATGACGTGAAGCCCCTTGAAGAAACAGTTCGAGGAATTTGTGTTAGCAACAGAGGATGCCGGCAGTCTACCGATTCAAGATGACTTTGATGAGAACCGAGCAAACATAGACCAAGCGATAATTGACAAAGTTTCAGTGGGCCTAGACTACCCGTGCTATCCACAGCTTCTAGGCTCTGCTTCGAGACCGATGAACATGGTCCTACAGTTTCTCATACCGCTGTCGAAAGCGATTCCGACTATCCAGATCAAGGGCGAAGAGGCAAGTCTCGTCTCAGATGATATCACTGAGACATCCACCACGATAGGGGTCGAACGAGCTGAGTATTACTTGGGCTTCCTTAGAGAACGTGGACTGACACAGAAGGTGAAGGGGACTAAAGCCTGTGTCACAGGCCCCTTCACACTGGCGAGCTGTCTTGACAGAAAGGACTTGCTGAGGTGCGGTGCATCGAAACCAAACGTTGTGACAGGGCTAGCTCACATCCTCAGTAGATCATGCAAACGCCTAAGCGGGCTTGGTTTTGATCTTGTCAACGTGGACGAACCGTTCCTGTCAGTCATGCTCGGGCGGACAATCCTGTTCAAGTACGACTACCGGTTCGTCGTTGAAACGCTGAACACGCTGATCAGGGAGATATCGTGCCTATCAGCAATTCATGTGTGTGGTAGAATCACACCACTGGTCAAGAAAGTCCTACTTGAAAGTGAGGTTGACGTAGTGGATCACGAGTTCGCCAGATCGCCCAGCAACCTTCACGCATACAGCAGAGAGGAACTCGAACGGGCCGAGAAGTATGTTGCGTACGGCTGCGTATCCACAGTACATCCGGAAGTTGAGACAGTTGAAGAAATCTCCAACTCGCTGGGGGAAGCTCTGAAGGCGTTTGGGTCTCGGATAGTAGTGAAGCCGGATTGCGGGTTTGGCGCTTTGCAGGGTATGCCAGGAGCCTACAACATCGCCCTGAAGAAGCTGAAGAACATGGTTGAAGCCTCGCGGATTGTCAAAGCGAGCGTTGCCTCTGGTTCATAGCGAAGCAAGATTGGCGAATTAGAAGGTAGAGACCAGCTGCCGAAGTTCTTGGCTGCCTGTCCGCCGGGCGGGTCGGGGCGCGCTTCCGGGGAGGTCTGATCTATCGCTATGTTTCTTCGTTCTTCTTTCGTCCACGAGAGGGCTTTTCACGCCTAGGTGCTTCTCCGAACTTGACCAGGGATTCCGCCATCTTCTTCAGGCGTTGGTCAACCTTGTGATTCACTGTGTTGCGTTCGAAGGTTCCACCTTCTCTCCTTGTGCCGGCTTTGACTCCAGTTAGCAGCTCTATGCCTTCGTCGATAGTGCCTACAGCGTATATGTGAAAGAGTCCCTTCTTCACGGCCTCGACGACTTCATCCTTGAGCATCAAATCCCGTGCGTTGCTCTTCGGAATCATCACGCCCTCGTCACCCTTCAGGCCCCTTGCTTTGCAGAGCTCGTAGAAGCCCTCTATCTTTTCGTTGACGCCGCCGATGGCTTGGACTTCTCCTCTTTGGTTCACAGAACCTGTGACCGCTATGTTCTGTTTGACGGGAAGATCGGCTAGAGCCGACAGGATAGCGTACAGTTCCGTAGTGGACGCGCTGTCGCCTTCTACTCCTTCGTAGCTCTGTTCAAAGACTAGCCTAGTGGAGAGGCTGAGAGGCTTCTCTTGCGCGTACTTGTTGGCTAGATATCCTCCGAGTATCAGGACACCCTTTGTGTGTATGGGGCCACCCATCTTCGCCTCACGTTCGATATCAACTACGCCTTCTCTTCCTAGACCTATGCTCGCTGTTACTCTGCTCGGTCTGCCAAAAGCGAAGTCACCCAAGCCTATGACAGAGAGACCGTTTACCTGACCGATCTTGGATCCTGACGTGTCTATCAGTATGAGACCACGGTTTGTCATCTCGACGATCTTCTGCTGGATAAGGTTCGAACGGTAGACTTTCTCTTCCAAGGCCTTATTGATGTGTGCGGCAGTGACGAACTCAGCACGATCTTGTGAAGCGTAGTAGTTGGCTTCTCTTATGAGATCGGCAACCTCCGCGAATTTGGTTGAAAGCTTTCGTTGATCTGCAGCCAGTCTGGAGCCATATTCCACAACCTTGGCTATCGCTGAAGATTCGAGATGTCTGAGTCCTTCTCTTCCGCAGAGTGTGCATACGAAGGAAGCGTACCGTTCGAGATTCTCCTCGTTTCTTTCTATGGTAGTGTCGAAGTCGGCCTTCACCTTGAAGAGTTCCTGAAACTGAGGGTCGTATGCGTAGAGCGCTTGGTATAGAATGGGATTTCCTACGAGAATGACCTTCACGTTGAGAGGAATCGGTTGAGGGGTCAGGGTCTTCGTAGAAATGAAACCAAGCCGTTCGCCTGGTTCTTCTATGACAATACGGTTGTTCCTCAGAGCTCTCTTCAAACCATCATATGAGAACAGGTTCGCGAGAAGATCTTCGACTGGAAGGACGAGGTATCCTCCGTTGGCTCTGTGCACCGAACCGGCTTTTATCAGTGTGAAGTCGGTAGTGAAGCTTCCAAACTGTGCTTCCTTTTCGATCCTTCCGAATAGGTTCTGATATGTCGGGTTCTCGTCGAAGATGACTGGCGCGCCCTTCAGTTCAGAGTTGTCAACGATGACGTTGACTTCGTATCTTCTGAAGGGCAGATCCCGCATCCAAGGTGTCAGCAGCTGACTTTGCGCGATCTCCGGCTGTTGCCTACCTGCAAAAAGCTCGAAGTTTTCGAGGATATCGCTCCTTGCCTCTTTGAGGTATGCCACGACTTCGGGGAGGTCTGCGTAGGTCTTCAATATACTCTCCAATAGGAAGCCGATAGCATACTCGACGGCATCATTGGTGAGTTTCCTCACTGCCTGTCTTGTTTCTCTGTCGAGCCCGGCGATCCGTTTCGTTCCCTCCTCAAATTTGCTTTCGAGCGTTTTTCTTTTGTTGTCGAGTTGCTCTCTTACCTCATCAGGCAATCTAGCAAGCTCTTCTTCGCTGATGGGTTTCCCATCAAAAACAGGGATCAATGCTATCCCTAGCGGTGTGACCTGGATCGTGAAACCTGACCTTTCTGCTTCTTCGCCGAGGCTGGTTAGGATCTCGTTTCTCCGCTGTTCCGCAGCCTTGATCAACTGGTCCCTCTTGGACTGGAACTCTTCGCTTTGGAGAGCTCTCGGAACAGCCCGTTTGATCTCTTCGATGAAGTTCTTCATGTCTTTCTGGAGAACTTCAGCGCGTCCGGTTGGAAGTCTCAAGCATAACGGTTCGTATGGGTTCCGGAAGTTGTTGACATAGCACCAATCCGGCGGAGTCGGTAGGCTCTTCGCAAGGGCCTCTAGGAAGTTCCTTACGGCCGTGGTCTTGCCTGTGCCTGGCGGACCCGCGGCGTATACGTTGAATCCCTTCTCCCCAATTCCCAATCCGAATTGCAGCGCGCGAAGGGCGCGGTCTTGGCCAATGATGCCGTCCAAAGGCGCAAGTTCGCCGCTGGTATGGCATTTCATCGGCTCACAGTGTACCCTCAGATCCTTGGGAGTGAGTTCCACACTTGTCATATCGCATGCAGCAAGTGGCTAGTCTAATCAATGCTATATGTCATGCGAACTCCCCTTGACCAACGGCACTTGCTCATGCTGCACGTCAGATCAAGTGGCTGGTATACCCGGCCAAGCACTTCGACAGAGCTTGGGTCATCAAAGAAGCTACTGAGTGAACACGCCAACACGTGCTAACCGGCCTGAGAGTAACGCCAGCGGGCGTCTACCCTAGACGGAACTCCGTGACGAACTTGTAGATGACAAGACCGGCTAGGAATATGAGATAGAGTCTCAAGAAAAGCAGTGATGCTCGCACGGTTGTGGTCGTGTAGACTCGCGGCATTGTCTTCCAGATCCTCGGTCGTCGAGCCGTACGGCGCTATTCCTCCTGTAGAAATACGTCTTTCTCCCTGATGACGCCCACGATTTTCCGAGACTTGTCGACTATCGGTATTGCTCGGAAGCGATACTTGCGGAACAGGGCTTCGATCTCTCCGCGCATAGTTGTGGGTGTCACTTTTACGACCTTCTTTGTCATGATCTCATCCAACCTCTTCTTCGGATCGGCTTGTAGGAGTTCATTGATGTCTATGACTCCTCTCAGGCGCTGTTTCTCGTCCACTACGTAGATGTACATTGTGACGTTGCAGTGGCGAGCCTCTTCCCTGAATCGAATAAAAGCTTCTTCAACTCTCAAGTTTCCCGGAAATCCCAGGAAGCAATGCATCGCTAGAGTTGACGCGGGAACATCGTGTTGGCTCAGCAGTACGTGAACTTTGGAGGCCACATCTCCCTTCAATATCTGGAGGAATTCTTCAGCGTCGTCATGTGGAAGAATCGAAATGATGTCGGCGATCTGCGCTGGAGACAAGTGCTGGAAGATCGCCGCCGCTCGATCAGCCGTTGTCGAGGCTAGGATCTCCCTCTGGACTCTTGGTTCGGTTGCCTCAAGTGCGTCAGCAGCAACTTCGTGATCCAACGCGTTGAAGATGTGGATTCTATCTTCGTGGCTTAGCTCCTCAAGTATGTCAGCCAAGTCCTCTGGATGTATGTCCTTCAGTCCCTCTCTCGTGATTGTGAGCTTCACATCCCCCTTTGTGCCGGTCAAGTCTGCAGGTAGCGACTGAACGTACCGCCATGGTATTATGTCATCTTTGGCGCTGTTCTCGAGAACTGATTTGGCGACTCTTCCGAGACCAAGCCTACGCAGGAACGCGTGTCGGCCCACGTCCGCTCCCACAACGAAGAGTTTGTGCTCGACAAGGAGCAACTGTATGTCGTAGACTACCTCTACATCGAATCCTTCGATATCGAGGATCTTTTTGTCGAGCACCTTGTCGCGAAGTAGGAGATGGCTTTCGCTGTGTTTGATCTCGGGATACCTGCCCTCAGGGGGATCCTCGATGACTATCTTCTCAGAGGTGACATCGACTACGTTGCTCCACGGCACGTTCCAAGAGGGACGGCCCAGTGGACGTTCAACAACGAGGCCTGTTACTTCCGCATAGTGCGGGTCATCTTTGAAGATCATGTCTCTTAGCTTGCCGACTGTGACCCCGCTTCTAGTTAGTACTCGTTTCTTGACGATTTCGTTTAGGTATACATATCGCGTGTTCTTGTTGTCTCCAACTGAAATCTTCTGAATGTATTCCCGGATCTGAGTTGAGTTCACCGACACTAGGAACCACCACGAGATCCACGCGAAATCGTTTGACCAGTCATCTCTCGGCTTCAACCTCCTAATAAGGTGGGGAAGATCGTGGAGATACCGTACAGGGACGAGATGGCGATTACAGATCCAACAATCGCCCAATCCACAACATTCTGGAGTCTGCTATTCGCATAGGTGCCCATCAGATACTTGTCGTTCAGTAGCAAGATCAGAAACACGAGGGCAGGCGGAAGGAGCGTCACAGCAATGACCTGCACGAGCAGCACAATCATCACATATGGTGCATGAGGAATGAGAACGATCGCTCCAGCCAACCCAACATTGAGCAAGTAGAACAAGTAAAACCAAGGGGCGCTCTTGACGTTGACGTTTAGGCTGTGCGCCCAACCAAAGACCTCCCCGAACGCCCAAGAGGACGCGAGAGAGACGCAGATCGCCCCTAGGAGCCCTGCGCTGAAGAGACCGATCGCAAACAGCGCACCCGCGTATTGCCCTGCCAATGGAACCAGCGCTATGGCTACTTCCGATGCTTCAGTGATGTTCAATCCAATCTTGTGGAGAGTGGATCCGGTTGCGATCATTATGAAAGCTGCGCCTAAGCCTGTCAGGACCGCGCCGAGCGCCGTATCGATCTTGGAGTAGGAGATGTCCTTTTCGTCGAGTTCCTTGTCGACGACCGCGCTCTGTTGGAAGAATATCATCCAAGGCGCGATCGTAGTTCCAATATTCGCCATTATGAGCGTCAATAGGGAGACGGACATGCCTCCTTCGAATGTTGGGAAGACGATGCTGCGCGCAACCTGATCCCAGTCGGGCTTTGCAAGAATCGCGGCCGGCACGTACACTAGGTTGAGCAAGCAGAAGACGAGCGTTATTCTCTCAAAGGTCCAGAATGTCCCCGTACCTACAAGCACCATCAGGAAGACAACAACCACGACAGCCGTCAGCCAAGGAGGTATTCCGAAGATGCTTGTGGCAGCGACCATGCCTATGAACTCCGTGATGAGGGTCAGGAAGTTCGCGAGTACAAGGTCCAGTAGTGAGAACCAACCCCAAGCTGGTCCGAACCCGTCGAAGATCGCTTCAGCGAGGCCTTTCTTGGTTACAGCTCCTAGGCGGACGGTCATCTCTTGAACGAAGAACGCCAGTATGCAAAAGACTATGATGAGCCAGACAAGGTTGAATCCATACTTCGATCCAGAAACCGCGTAGGTTGTGATGCCTCCCACATCGTTGTCGGCGACCATCACTATGATGCCCGGTCCCGCGATTGCTGAGAAGACCGCGAGGCGCTTCCATGCGCGTCGATACAGGTAGTAGAGGAGAGGGACCAGTTTCATTCGTGCTCACGGCCTTGCGAGAGCTCTCCTTCACTTCACTCCTCAGCCGTCCACTGAATGCAGCGCCGCAAGTGCCATGCTCTATCCGAATTAAGCGTTGCTAAAGCCGACGAACAACGAGGTTAGTTGTTTCCAGCGGTTGAAGAATGATAAGATCGATTTCAGAAGTCTTCGATAGGATGCGTCTTCATGAAGACCTTGACGGTAGAGTGCTCATCGCATAGGGCATCAGTAGAATCGAAGCATCTTTTCCATGTGAACTCCATGCATCCTCCAACGCGTCCTGAGAACTCTTGAAGCCTTTGAACAGTATGGAACTCGCTTCCCGCATTTTGTCGGATACAAGGTAGATCTGTGCTCGCTTCGCGATCTTGCTGAGCGCGTACGCCTTGTGAGCACCGAGTATGAACCTGTCACTGAGCTTCCTCCCAATCTCATCAAGGTTGGAGGCATTCACCATCCAATCCTCGAATGTGGTATTCCCGAAACCTTCGCCGCACTCCGCGAGAACTATCACTGTGCCCCCGTTCTTGACAGCATGAGAGGCGTTCTCAATCGCCTTGTGCGCCTGATAGAGGTTAATGTCCCTCGGGTAGCCTCCAGCACTTGCAAGCACAATATCTGCGCGCTCCTTGATCGGGACCTTCACAAAGTCGTCAACGGCTCTTATTGCCCGTCGCTGTGCAGCAATTGGGTCTCCTGAGAATGCCGCGATGGTTCGATTTCTTTCGTCTAGGACGACGTTCACGATGTATCGAAGTGCTGTTAGCTGTCCTGCTTCTTCAAAGTCCTCGCGGACTGGATTCAACTCGACAACTCCTGGTTCAGCGTTTGGGAGCGTCATGAGGCTGTGGTTTCTCTCGATCGTCTCCTTGCCCGCGAGTCCCGGTATCACAGCCTTGTATCCGCCAGTGTACCCGGCGAAGTAGTGAACGTCCACATTGCCAACAGCGAGCGCGAAATCCACGTCGAGGAGGTTTGGGTTCACAGAGACCCTCGTACCACGCTTCGTGGTCCCAATGTACTGAACGGGTTCCATTGTGTGGTCAATGACGTGTGGGATTGAAGTTCCTTGCCTTCCGAGGATTTCTCTTCTCTCGGCGGGTGTATGGCCTCTATGCGTTCCGGTTCCGATCAGGATTCTGATGCTATCGCGTGGAATACCGTATCTTTTCAGTAGTTGCAGAACATGCGGGAGAATCCGCGCGGTCGGGCAAGGCCTCGTGATATCGCTTACCACGACAGCGACCTTGTCCTTTCTGTCGATGAGCTTCGGTAACGGTTCGGTTCCAATGGGTTTCGCTAGGCTCGCTTGTAGGTCTTGTCCGCGCTTGATTGATTGCTTCGGCTTCACTACGCCGACTAGATGCTCTTGGCGGATCTGCATTCTGACAGCAGTCTTGCCGTACTTTAGTGAGATTTGCATCGGGACATCTCCGCGAGGGGCGCTAATCCTAAGCCAATCTGATAGGCGTTCTGATGATTGACTGGAATCGAGTTGTCAAGTTCGCGTAAGGATTAACTAGGTGTGCTCGAACTAGCCGAAATCAGCGGGGGTACCCGAGCCCAGCTCATCAGCTGGCGGGAACCAGGTCTAAGGGGTAGAAGCGACAAACGCTACCCAAGCTTCAGGAGCCTATGGCGTAGGCCTTCGGGGGTTCGAATCCCCCCTCCCGCACTCACCACTCTTGGTCGTAACTGGGTTAGACGCCGGGCAATCCATGACATGCATGTCACAGATCCACACTTGCCAAATGTCGATTCGTCGCAGCTGGCACATGCTCACAAGGTGTCCGAGATCAATTGGCTTGAAACTCTCTGCAACTCTAGAGATTCCTTGCAGGAGAATTGGACGGACACCCTGAGACAGTCAATAGATGCAAGAAACGAAATTGCGCCAATTGAGACTTCCTCTGATCGTCGTCGCATTGCAACGGCCCAATTGTACGTAGAGTTCTTTCCCCTGCACCTCGTCTGCCTCGCCCAACACTAGCTGTTGTGGCCGGAAACGTCTATTGTCGTCATCGTCGGAGAAGGTACTCGGGAGTGAGGAACTCCTCAGATATTCGTCTCTCCGCAGGCAGATATATCCACGTCGGGATTTCTAAGCGGGACAAATACTTGCAGAGAATCGGGCCCACATCCTTCCAATCAAGTGCGCCGAGTCCGCATCCTAGTGCCGGAACTGCCAGTGACTTGATCCCCATATCCCTGTAGTCTCTTGCGGTCAATCCTAATCCCTTTTCGATTCCGTGTATGTCAGCTCTGTCTCTCCAGTGATTCTTGGTAGGAAAGAGCAGAAACCATGTTCCAGCATTGGCATCAGGCAACCTTGTGGGCTCGTCTGCGAGCTGGAGATCCAGTGAGATATCCCGTCTGTAGAGGTACGGTTTGCCCAACTTCAGGGCCCTTCTTCGACAAAGGTCATCATAATATACGTACACATCAGGGAACAGGTATTTTGCTCTCGATGCAAGGCCTTTGCCCATCTTCCCAACGCAATTGACACTTATCGTGAGTGTTTGCGCACCAGAGAAGAACATGTCGCCCTCCCTTACGGAGAGCGTCGGAGTGAGCCGAATCTCCTTAGATGGAAGGAAGAACCATTCTGGTTGTGGTATGACGGGTATGATAGGCCCGCCAACCAAGGTTCTCGCTCTCTCCGCTCCTTGATGATTTGGGACATACACAGCTTGGAGATGTTCGGGAGGCACCTCATCCGCAACCAAGCACTCTGCCATGATTCTTCTCTTGCCATCCACATAGTTCCACCAGACCTCATCCGTCTGGGCTGCGATTTGCTCAATGGCCTTGGGGTTTACAGGCAGTATCTTTGAATTCGAGCTCGCAGCGTTCCCGTCTGTGACGTAGACTTTGGAGAGACCGAGAATGTCTCGTCTAACGCCTAGGATGGCGATATCCTCTCGAGGTCTATGAAGCAGAACACGATAAAGCATCGGGTTACGAGGCTGAAAATAGAAGTTCGCGAAGCTCCACAAGTCTTCGCCATTTGGCGCTGCGATGTTCTTTCGATTTGAGACGATCTCTTCGTCATAAATCGGTTCGAAGGGGATTCCTTCTGCAACCATCTTCCGGTGGCATAAGATACCTCTGCGGAGTATCGAGGGCAAGTTCTTGATGTGAGTGATGTAGTACAGTTCTCTAACTGTTGAACGACGTTGGGACGACTGAAGCGACATGTCACCACCGAAGTCGGGTTCTACATTCCTATAAGCAATTGCCACGCCAACAACCTAACCTTGAGTAGCTGATAAGGTGTGGGGGCTGGGACAGTGAGTTGTCGTCCTCCCCAGCAGGTGATAGCTCGAAGGTATTGTTCCTCGCTGTCGCCCACTAAGAGTTCTATCCGGTTCCAGAGTGAGCATGGAGAAGTTCTTCGGATTCTCGGCTAGTCTGACGAATCGTGCTCAGTTCAGACTCTAGATCACCAGCCTCGGCTCATTGTCGAAACGGGTTCAATTGAAGACACAACCTCAAGGCTTGTGACAAGGTTCTATGGCTTCGGAATAATCTCCTAGAGGAAAACGCTCGAAGCCTCAGTCGTCCGCCACAGGTCACGGCAACACGATATCATACAACTCATGAAACTCGGGACGACAACACTGAAATGTTGCGCCGGATTGTCCTTAATCGTCTCAGAATCCAAGGGCGAAGGAGTAAGTGCGCATCCAATCTGAGATTGGAGACGCCCCTCCCGCACATTCACCACTCTTGCGTGGCAGCTAGTTTCTTCAAAGTCAGAGGTCTGAGCAACGCGATTTCGTGTTACGAGTGCTGAGTTCCGTGACAATCCCCATCAAGAAGGGCAAGCTCGACAGAATTCATACTGGTGATCCATGGGTCCAAACCCCATGATAACACTGAAGGACTCAGTATGTCCGATGGCATAACTGAGGCTAGGGATTTCAGTCACAAGATCAAGCTATGAACTCGCGGCGGTCTTGGCGACCTGCTCGACAAGTCCTGTCTTCTTGGCGTCCCAGCTCTCCAAGCCCGTTATCTCTTTCTTCTCATCAAGCTCCAGCACAACGTTAGGAGCCGATTCGATGACGTCATGACTCGGTCCGTCCTTGAACGTCAAGTATAGGATGTCATACTCCTTGTCGTAGTGGACCTTCATTTGACTCTCCTCCAAGCACCTCTTTGCAGCTTCGATGAGACCAGCTTCTCGAGTTCCCGAGTATGGTAGATTGTCATAACTTCGATGCTATTGCCGACTCTCAAGAAAACTGCCACTAGGAACTTGCTACCCATTTTTCCGACAGCAACTTCAGCATCATGCTCTGTGTCCTCGAACGCCCCGTCAGGGCGATAGCCGCGCCACTCCATCAGATACTGTAGTGACGGTGATCTTCTCTTGAGCGAGATGTTCACAGAATGCTTCGAGATTCCGCAAGAACTGAACTCGATTGGACTTCAGCGTGGCTCGCAAATAGTTCATGTAACCGCGCATCTGTTCTATTGTGAGGTCACGTGGACGAGTCGGGATCCTGGCCGAAGCTCGGCCGTGCAGGATCAGAATATACCAATCCTTGGATTCCATGATGCCCTCTCTACGCATGATAAAGTCAGGCATTCTCGGATCTATTCGCGACTCGAACCTGCCTTCAATTGAGAAAGCTTGAAGCGCATACTTGTCCACCTGTTCTGCCACGTTAGGCACTGGTACGCGGCTGTAGGCGCGTGCCGAATCGTAGTAGCGGGCTACTTCTGTCGCGATCTTTTCGTCATAATGCCCATACGGATATGCGAAGCTTCTCACATCGAAATCTGTGAGAATCTGCCGGCTTCGTTCAACTTCACTACGTAGTTGACTCGGCCCGAGTTCCGCTAATGATCTGTGGGTTAGACCGTGACTGCCGATCTCGTTTCCCTCAGCGAGGAGCTCATGCACATTGTCAACCGACAGTCTGCCACGAATTCCTATTTCGCTTGCTATCAAATAGAAGGTTGCAGGAAACCGATGTCTCCTCAGGACTGGATAGTAGTCGGTGAGCTGCGAGGAGTTTCCGTCATCAAATGTGAAACTGAATGTAGGCAGCGACTCCTCCCTCCCATCTTCGTCTACGGATGGGCCTCATGGCGTGGTCAATCAAACTGATCTGACGACGCACTCTCTCTGATATTACCTCTTATCCGTTATCTATGGCGCGTGGCATCCTCAAGTTCTCCCTACCACACGTCTCCAATCGCCTGCTCCGCCTGGTCTCTTCACGGATGTGCGTCTTCGGCAAATGTGGTGTCTTTTCCTCAGGCACGGAGTTCAAGAGTGGAGTTCTTGTGGAGCTGCCCAAAGGGTCAACGTGCATGCCATACTGATACACGTATGACGGAAGGAGTAAGAATGGAGAAGGAGGGATTGGTCAATGGGTCATAGATCCGAGAGGTTTGTGGAGGTTTGCATCTACAAGGTCAAGCCTGAGAGGGTTACGGAGTTTGAGCAACTGGTTAGCCGCGTCGTCGAGCATCATCGAAGTTTTCGGGGCGTTAGAGATGTACGCTACATGAAGAGAACCCATAGACATCGAGATTTCAGTTCCGCCAAGAAGGGCCTTCCCCCGATCAAGCTTACTCGGCGGCCCAGGGAGTCCACGTATGTTCTATATTGGGAGCTTGAAGACGAAATGGTACACGGGAAAGCAACCAAGTCAGGCCTAGAGCACTTCTTCAAGGAGTTCGCGCGATGTCTAGTGACGACGCCAACTATGATTCTCGGACAGCGCATTCAATGAGCAGCTCGACTCAGCCGTTGGCAGAAGCACTTTGGATCAGAGGTTTCAGTGTGAGCCCATACAGGCTACCAAGGACAAGCATCTCTGCAAGCCCTGTGACAAGTGAATAGAGTGATGCCACAACTGGCACTTCGAGTATCATCCACTCCGATGCTGTATGCATCACAACTCGGAAGAACCAAACGAGAAGCGCGAAACTGACACCCTTAACCCAGCCCCTACGGCCGGGCAGGCTCCTAAAGAGTAGGATGAACGTTCCAGCGAGTACGAATCCATAGTAGAGGTCGATCAGAACGCCGGCAAGAACGTTTACAGATGTCCTTCTGATGGGGCCGTAGAACGCATACACACTCTCCGCAATCGGGTTGGCGTTAATCAGCCCATCCATGATGCCGAAGAGGACCCCGGTAGCGAGGCTCACAATAGCGTACTTGGCCATTGGTATCCTGTCACCGATCCTGTAGCCTCTTCTCATCGTCTCCTTAACTTCAGGCAATAGCCTCGATGTGCGGTACTTGACTGTCACTCCCAGAGACCTCGTTGACTGGTTCTTTCGCTCGCTGTCAAATCGAGAGACAATGAATCGCTTGCGTGAATTGACATAGTTTGTTTTGAGTTCATTCTCCATGCGAGGCTCATGGGAGACTCCGATGCGCAATGTGAACTGTGGTCCCAGAACGTTTATCCCGTTTTCCCCGCCTATGAATAGTGACAACGCCGAGTCCTCGGAAGCCTCGACGGTCCCCAGCCTCCCAGTGGCGGGTGAATTCCTCGAATCAGTCTGTGGATTTCGCGAAGGTGCTGCTTGATGCCGTGGATCATGGACTGAATGTTCTCGGCGCAACTGTGAGGCAGACAATCTATGATCAAATTGAGAAGATGTATGGGCTCAAGCGTGAGAGTATTCCTGAGAAGCTTGACGCTTTTCACACTGCGCTCACGGATATATTGGGTACTGGTGCTGCGACGGTTGAGAGGCTCATCGCCAAGAATCTCTACCAGAGGCTCGGCTTGAACTTCACCCCAAGAGTAGAATGGACGCTTGTCGAGTACGTGGAGCAGGTGAAGACGGTCGTGAGGTAGGACTCTGATGACGGGTGAGATCTGAGATCTGGTGAGAAAAGGGATTGAGAAAAGGAGTGAGGAAGAGTAGCATGCCTAGGACTAGAGGTCACATGAAGGTGACAAGGAAGACAGTAGCGCGTCGTATCAGCAGGCTCAGAAAGAGGAAACAAACTAGGCGGGCTTTCCGAGAGAGCGAGGGAAGGTTCCAGAGTCTAGTGAAGAAAGCCGTCGTTCCGATTGCCATGAGTGATCTGACGGGCCGGATTACGTACGCCAACAGCGCACTGGCTGACCTGGTAGGCTATTCCGTCCGAGAGCTGGTTGGCAGACCATTCGTTGACTTGCTGCATCCGGAAGACAGAGAGAGGATCACTACCCTATTCCAAGAGGGAGTTTCGAGATCAATAGGCGGTAACATAGAGTTACGAGCGATGCGCAAGGATGGTCAAGTTCTTCACCTAGTCTCCAGGCCCACGAGACTCAGGATCAAAGGCGAAACTGTGGGATTCCAAGCAATCATTTTGGACGTTACTGACTACAAGCGAATACAGGACGAGCTCACACAGGAGCGAGACAAAGCAACTGCGTACCTAGATGTTGCCGGCGTGATAATGGTAGCCATCGACAAGGACGAGCGAGTCACTCTACTCAACCGGAAGGCATGCGAGTTTCTGGGATACGCTCGGGAAGAAGCACTTGGGAAGAATTGGTTTGACACATTTCTGCCCGCCAGACTGCGTGAGGAAGTCAGGTCGGTCTTCAGGAAGCTGATGGCAGGCAAACTTGAGCTGGTCGAGTACTATGAGAATCCTGTTCTGACACGAGACGGGACCGAGCTCCTAATCGCTTGGCAGAACACGATCCTTAGGGACGCCGAGGGCCGTATCGTGTGCACGCTCAGCTCAGGAACGGACATAACCGAACGAAGGCAAATGGAGGAGGCTCTTCGAGCATCCGAGCTGAAGTATCGCACACTCTTCGAGGAGATACCTTCTGGAATCTACCGAACAACCCCAGACGGGAAGATGCTCGTAGCGAACCCGGAGCTTGTGCGAATGCTGGGCTACGGGTCGGAAGCCGAACTTCTAGCTGTTGATGTGGCTCGTGATTTGTATGTGAAAGACAAAGACAGGGACATTCTGCTGAAGAGACTGGAGCTAGCCGGCGAACTGCGCAATGTCGAAATCAACTTGAGACGGAAGGATGGTCAGCACTTGGTGGTCCTAGCCAATACTCACGTTGTGCGCGACCAGAAGGGCAGAGTCCTCTACTATGAAGGGGCACTAAGAGACATCACGGATCGTAAGAAGATGGAAGAGGCAATTCGTCGCCAAACCGAAGTGCTTCAGAAGACCTACGACAGCATGTCTGACGCCATCTTCCTTCTAGACGCGACTACTCCTCCCAGCGCGCCCAAGATATTAGAATGTAACACGGCGGCCTGCAGCGTCTTCGGCTATGAGAAGGCGGAGATGCTAGGCAAGAGCACTGATTTTCTCCATGTAAGCAAGGATGCTCTTGGAGAGTTTCAACGTCAACTCTATCCCGCCGTAGCACAGGGTCGTTTGCCCTTCCATCTGGCCGAGTTCCATATGAGGCGTAAGGATGGTTCAGTGTTTCCATCAGAGCATTTTGTCGCGGAACTGAGCGAAAAGGGAGAGCGAGTGGGATGGGTCAGCGTGGTAAGAGACATCACAGAACGCAAGAGGATGGAGGAGAAGCTGGATGCTCTTCATAAACACTCGATGCAACTTGGCAAAGCCGACAACTTGGATGAGGTAGTGAATAGCACTCTCGACGCGATGGAATTCACGCTTGGTTTCCAATATGCCGGGTTCGTTGTGGTTGAGAATGGTTTGGCTCGCCTCAGAGGATATAGAGGGATGCCAGGATCGGTTAAGGAGCTACCATTGGACGGCCCCGGCGTAGTGGTCAAGGTAGTAAGAACCGGAAAAACGGTCATGATCGCTGATACGAGAACTGAACCAACGTACGTGGACGTTGGAATCAAGACATCAACCGGCGAACCACTACAGATGCTGTCTGAGCTGGCTGTTCCTGTGATTGTAGAGGGCTCCGTAGTCTCCGTCCTAAATGTCGAAGGCACGAAGCTTGGTGCCTTCACCAAGGCAGATCAGATGCTAACTGAAACACTCGCGATGCACGTCTCCTCGGGGATGGTTAGGCTGCGACAGGTGCAGAACCTTCGCGATCGGGCGGAGCAGCTAACTGCATTGCAGGAGACTGTTCTTGACGTGACGGGTAGGCCTGACCTGCCGGAACTTCTACGCACGATTGTGGAGCGGGCGGCTAGGTTGCTACATGCTCATGGCGGAGGAATGTACCTGTCCGATCCTGAACGCAAGGAACTCCGTTGCGTCGTGAGTTACAATACCGGACGTGACTACACCGGACTCGTGCTCAAGTACGGCGAGGGCGCAGCCGGCACAGTAGCGATGACAGGACAATCACTCATCATCGACGACTATCGCGTTTGGCAGGGTCGAGCCGCTGCGTATGAAGAGGACAAACCCTTCACCGCGGTCCTCAGCGTGCCCATGACCTGGCAGAACCGACTGGTAGGGGTCATACATGTCTTGGAGGACGAAAAGATCAGACACTTCACGCCGGGAGATATGGAACTGCTGAAGCTCTTCGCGAACCACGCGGCTATCGCCGTCGGAAACGCACGCCTTCTGGACCAAGCACAGCGTCACAGCTCAGACCTTGAACGAATAGTCGAGGAGAGGACATCGAAGCTGAAGCAGGCAGAGCGACTGGCCGCCATCGGCGAAACGACGGCAATGGTCGGCCACGACTTGCGCAATCCCCTACAGGCCATAACCAGCACGATCTACTTGACCCAGAAGAAGTTCGAGGCCCTACCTGCGACTTATGCAAAGCTTGCTGAGGAGAGTGGTGTTGTTGAGATGTTCAAGACAATTGACGAGCAGATCCGTTACATGGACAAGATCGTCTCGGATCTGCAAGACTACGCCTCACCATTAGAGCCTAGGCCGGTCGAGATCACTATGCAGAGGCTAATGGACGATGCACGTATGACTGTAACCATTCCAGAGACTGTCAAGCTATCGATCTTCATTGAGGAAGGGTTACCGATGGTGACTGTGGATTCTGCTCTGATGAAACGAGTCTTCACAAACCTGATCGCGAACGCGATCCAGGCGATGCCGGCCGGAGGGGATCTCAGAATTGCCGCCTCGAGGACAGGAGAAGACGCGCTTGTGAGCTTCCGAGACACCGGCCTCGGCATTCCACAAGAGAACCTCAATAAGATGTTCAGCCCATTCTTTACAACCAAACCCAAGGGACAAGGATTAGGATTGCCAGTCTGCAAGCGGATCGTGGAAGCCCACGGCGGAAGCATAACGGTCGAAAGCAGACCCGGGGAAGGTTCCACCTTTACGGTCAGGCTCCCCTTGAGGAAGTAATGTGGGAGGAGGCTGTTTGGGAAACAAGCGTATTCTGGCGGTAGACGATGACAAGGCGGTTCTAAGGAACTTCAAACAGATCCTTGAACTAGAAGGGTACATTGTAGACACGGCAGAAACCGGAAGAGATGCGATCGACAGATCCAACAGCAAATCATACAACCTTGCCTTGATCGACATTCGCCTTCCAGACATGGATGGCACAGAACTTCTTACGTCGATGCGAGAAAGGGAACCGAGGACTGTCAAGATAATCGTCACTGGGTATCCGTCTTTGGAGAACGCTATCCAAGCCGTGAATCGGGGCGCAGACGGCTATGTTGTGAAGCCGATAGTGAATATGGACGCCTTCCTGTCCACTATCAGGGAGCACTTGAAGAAACAGGAGGAATCGGAGCGCTACACTGAGGAGAAAGTCGCAGAGTACATTGAGTCACGCGCCAGAGAACACGAAGCTGAGGAAGCGATGCTCTAAAGACCCGTCTTTTTCTCTTTGCTTGAGTTCGTCGCAGAGGTAAGTCATAGTACTTACACTCAGCGTTTATGTAAGCTCCAATCTTCTTGGCCTTGAAGGGAAGACGGTTGCACGACAGCGCGAAGATGAACAAGGTCGCGATGGCAGTCCTGATCTTGGCCCTTGTAGCAGCGGTACTTGTCTTTGCCGGAATGGGGTCGTCTCTTTCCACGATGGAAGAGAAGATAGTCGTCTTCGCAGGTGCTGCGAGCGCCCCAGTCTTGGAGGAGGCTGCCCGACTGTTCGAGGCCAAACACGGCATCAAGGTGGAGCTGCGGCTCGGTGGCTCCGGCAGTGTACTCTCGGCGATGAGAATCTCGAAGGCTGGAGACCTGTATATTCCTGGTTCGCCGGAATTTCTGTTGCAGGCAGCCGAGCTGGGAGTGGTGAACCTCACAGCTGGACACGTTGAGATTCTCGCATATCTGGTCCCAGCGATCATCGTGCAGAAGGGAAACCCCAGCAACATAACATCCTTGGAAGACTTGGCTCGACCCGGATTGCGCGTGGGCATTGGAGACCCGCAGTCGGTTTGTGTTGGACTCTATGCCAAGGAATTATTGGAGAGAAACGGTCTCTGGGAGAGCGTGAGCAGAAACATTGTTGTTTATGCTCAGAGCTGTGATGCACTCGCGGCGTTGGTTCCTGCGAAAGCCGTTGACGCGGTCATAGGTTGGCACGTCTTCCAGGCATGGACCCCCCAGAAAGCGGATATTGTTTGGATAGGTCCGAGCAAGATACCGAAGATCGGTTACATAGCGGGGGCCACAACCATATTCACACACGACGAGGCGTTAGCAGCGGCTTTTCTTGAGTTTCTCGCTTCAGAAGACATTCAATCGATCTGGACCAGATATGGATACTTTGCGACCGAGCAGCAGGCAAGAATACGCGCACCGAACGCACAGATAGAAGCCTTGGTGGATCCTGCGTGAGCCGACCAACCTTATTCAAGATGTTGTCGATCGGCTGTCTGGCCTTTCTTGCGCTCTTCGTCCTCGTAATCATATTCGCGGGATCAATGTTCTCGGATCCATCAGCTCTAGCAGCGGCCTTTCTGTCTGATGAGGTTCAGTTTGCGATTGCCCTTACACTCGTCACTGCAACAATAGCGACCATGCTAGCGTTGATTGTGAGTATCCCAGCGGCCTACGTTCTCTCGAGAGCGAGCTTTCCGGGAAAGGACGCAGTTGATGCCTTGATCAATATCCCGATCGCCTTGCCGCCGGTCGCGCTCGGAACGGCGTTGCTCATCTTCTTCACCAACACGCCTGTAGGAGCTTTCATCAACGGTTCAATTGTGAGATTCGTCTTTGAGCCGCCGGGGATCGTGCTGGCTCAGTTCAGTGTGATCAGTGTGCTCGCGGTCAGGTTGATGAAGCCGGTCTTCGATGGAATTGATCCGCGATACGAGAGGGTCGCCCGCACGCTCGGACATGGTGAATTCAGCTCGTTCATGCGAGTCACTTTGCCGTTGGCCAGAGAGGGAGTCCTCGGCGCCGCGATGCTTGCATGGGCGAGAGCGATGGGCGAGTTTGGAGCAACCGTCACACTAGCGGGTGCGACGAGATTCAAGACGGAGACTCTCCCGATTGCAATGTACCTGAATCTATCTCTAGCGAATCTGGAGAACGCGATGGCGATCATTCTCATACTATTGGTCGTGACGGTGTCTGTTCTGCTTGTCTCTCGAAAGATCGCATATAGGGGTGGCATTCCATCTTAGGAGTCTTTGGTCTCTCGGCAAGACAGGGTGCGTTCTCTCTCAAGGGAGTCAGCTTCGAAGCGTCAGACCGTGCATGCTTTGCACTCGTGGGGCCCAACGGCTCGGGAAAGACTACGCTGTTAGAGTGTATAGCTGGAATCCGCAGAATCGAATCGGGCAAGATCGAGCTGAACCGGGTCGACATCACAAGCCTCCCACCGGAGAAGAGGCGAGTAGGATACGTGCCTCAGGATTGCTTACTCTTCCCACATCTTACAGTGGATCAGAACATCGCATTCGGAGAAAGAAGCCTAGGCAAGAACGCGAAGAGTGAGCTGAGGCAAATCATGGAATGGCTGAGTATTCCGCACTTGGTGGGCCGAGACGCAATGAGCTTGAGCGGAGGAGAAAAGCAGAAAGTAGCGCTCGCTAGGGCGCTGATGACTCATCCGCAGGTCTTACTACTCGACGAGCCGCTCTCCAAGGTCGACAGGGCAACGAGGACGAGGCTGCAGGAGGAGATGAGGAAAGCTCTTGACGAGTCCAGCGCTCGATCAGGCCTCACGACCTTGTACGTTACGCATGACTTGGCAGAGGCCCAGTTGATGACCGACCAAGTCGCGATCATGAACAACGGGCGCGTCGAACAGGTCGGATCATGGGATCGGGTTCTTCAGGCCCCGAACTCCACATTCGTCGCGGATTTCATGGGGTTCAATGTACTGCGAGGACATCTGGTCTCGGTCGAGGAGGATTTCGCAGTAGCTCAAGTGGATGGACAGAGCGTTCGCGGAGTGGGTAATGGCTTGATCCAAGGCGAGTCTGTGGTTCTAGTTGTGCGACCGGAGACGATTCTACTCTCACACGGGAAGGAGAACGCGAAAGCGAGCTGGCGTCACTGTCAATGCAACGTCTTTGAGGGTTCGATAACCGGTATCCGCAAGATGGGATCGGTTACGCGAGTATCACTTGACGTAGGTTTTCCGTTGAACTCGGAGACAAGCTCGGACCAGATAGAGGAGCTTGGACTCGCGGTTGGGGACAGAGTCTTCGCTCACTTCAGGGCTTCCGAAGTGGGCTTCCTTCGCCCGTAGAGTGAAGCCTGCTCTAGATTCTTGCTGACATCCAAGCCTCTATGTCTTGAAGGATGCTTTCCCAGCCGGGCTCGTTGAGTATCTCGTGATAGAACCCATCGTAGACCTTCAATGTCTTGTCGGACGAGGCGACATTTCGGAAGAAGCTGACCGTAGAGGATGAGTCAACGATTCCATCAGCTCCGGCTTGCATGATCAGACAAGGCAATGTGAGCTTCCTTGCGTCCCGGATTGTTGCGTCTTGTGCCTTGAGAAGCTCTGTGTAGAATCGTGTGCTCGCAACTGAATGAACCAATGGGTCGTTGACATATTTCTGAACAGTCTCTCGGTCACGTGTGAGTAGGTTTGCGTCCAAACCTGTCTTCATCGAAAACGTCGGAACGATGCTCGAGAGAGTCCTCCCGAGCCACTTCTTCCAACTTGGCACTTTCATCTTTAACCCCAGCAGAGGGGAACTCACGATCAAGCCAGCGAGCTCTCTTGGACGTTTCTCAGCATAGTCGAGTGCGACGAGTCCGCCGAGGCTGTGCCCAATCATGAAAATTCTAGCTTGGGGATCTCGCTCCTTCGCGAGTTGCGTTAGGCTATCGATATCAGCGAGGTAGTCATCAAAGTTGTCTACATGACCTCGTTTTCCACCTGATCTGCCGTGTCCGCGGAAGTCACAAGCCCACACTGTATAGCTCATCCGTGCCATGAATTGTGTCACGTGTGCGTATCGACCGCTATGCTCACCCTGACCGTGGCCCAAGACAATGATCGCTCTTGGCTTGCCCATGGGCGTCCAAGTCTGATAGTAGATCTCTATTCCTTGCGTTCCTTGGAAACGCCCTTCCTCATGACGCCAACTCGAAACTGTCATGCTTCGTCAGTAGTATTGAGGATCGCTTGAACGTATAAGGCAGCAAGGTCTATCGTCCTGACCGACAGCCATGCGCGCACGTCGAGACTTATCCAAACTTGCGGAGCAGCAGTTCGATGTCGCGATTGTAGGGGGTGGAATGATCGGAACAGGCGTCGCCCGAGATGCCGCCATGAGAGGCCTGAAGACGGTTCTCTTTGAAAAAGAGGACTTCTGCTACGGCACGAGCGGTCGTTCAAGCAGAATGATCCACGGCGGTCTGCGGTATCTTGTGAACTACGACTTAGGCCTCGTTAGAGAGGGGCTCAGGGAGCGGGAGATCCTACTGAGGCTCGCACCTCACCTTGTCCATCCGCTGAAGTTTCTGATTCCAGTCTATGGCGAGAGGATACTTCACAGGCTGAAGCTCAAGATCGGGATGATACTCTACGATCTTCTCTCCTACGACAAATCTCTACCGAGCCACAAGTACTTGGACAAGGGGAAGGTGCTCGAAGCTGAGCCCGCGCTCGCTGAAAATGGACTGCAAGGTGCGTATGTCTACTACGATTCTCAGATCGCTCTCACGGAACGTCTCTGTATGGAGAATGTGATCTCTGCAACTCGTCACGGTGCCGTGTTGCTCAATCATGCGAAAGTTGTTCGGCTCCTGAAAGAGAACAACGTGGTCTCTGGGGTGCAAGCGGAGGATGTTCTGACCGGAGAGCATGCAGAGTTCCGTTCCAAGCTTGTCGTGAACGTGGGAGGTCCATGGCTCGATAAGGTCGTCAGAGACGTGAGGCAAGAGAGACAGCCGCTCGCTCGAACAACAAAGGGTATTCACCTCGTGACGCCGAAAGTGACGACCGACGCCGTTGCTCTGTTTGCCTCTGATGGTCGCGCCTACTTCGTGATGCCTTGGATCGGTTTCACGCTTGTCGGGACGACTGACACTGACTACGAGGAAGACATGGATGCGGTTAGGGCTGAGGTGGACGATGTTGAGTATCTTCGAACCGAAGTCAAGAATGCGTTCCCAAGGACCTCATGGAATCGTATCTTCTATGCGATGGCGGGGGTCCGCTCGCTTCTCCGCGTCGAGGGCGTCAAGGAGTCCTCAGTCACGCGCCGCCATGTGATCTACGATCATGAGACGAAGGAGGGATTGAGGGGTTTGGTCTCTGTGATCGGAGGCAAGTTGACAGCTTACCGCGGCATAGCGGAAGACATTGTAGATGTCGCGTCGCGCAAACTGGGTAGGAAGATATCATGCACGACCGCAGTGGTGAAGCTTCCCGGCGCCGATCCTACTGAGCTTGAAAGGGCAAAAGCGAACAGAGATTCGATCTCAAAAGAGCACGGGATCACTGTGGAGGTACTGGAGAATCTAGTCGCTCTATACGGCTCACGCTACAAGGAAGTCCTCGAGTACGTCAAGAGCAATGCGAGTCTTCGAGAACGAATATGCGAGACGAACTCCGATATCATGGCAGAGGTCGTTCATGCAGTCGAAAAGGAGTCTGCGCTCACGCTGAGCGACTTCATGCTTCGAAGAAGCCTGATCGGCTTAAGATTATGCGAAGGTCTCGACTGTTCACAGAAGGTCGCAGAGAAGATGGCAGAAATCTTCGGCTGGAGTAGTCAAGAAGTAGAGTCACAGATCAAAGCATACAAGGACGAAATTGCCAAGCGTCACACATATGAAAAGGAAATTGCCAAGCGTTCGACTAAATAACCGCGACATCTTGCTTCAACGAGATCCAGAAGAACCCTCAGCCTTGGCCCAGTCGAGGGCTCTCTTGACTGCCCGCTTCCAGTTGCCACGCATCTCGGCACTTACTGGGCCAGGCATCCTTGGTTTGAAGACTCTGTCGATTCTGCTGAGAACTGCGAGTTCGTCCAAATCGCTCCATATGCCGGCTCCGAGGCCCGCGAGGAATGCAGCGCCCAAGGCTGTGGTCTCCGGAATGGCCGATCTCTCGATCGGAATTCCGAGTAGATCTGCCTGAAGTTGCATGAGGAAGTTGTTCACTGACGCTCCGCCGTCTACTCTGAGTGATCGTAGCTGGCTCTTCGCAGTGGTGGTCATCGCTTCCAAGACATCTGCAGTTTGTAAGCAGATGGATTCGAGGGCGGCTCTGATGATCTGGTTTCTCGTCGTATCGCGGGTGAGTCCGATTATGAGACCTCTCGCGTACATGTTCCAGTACGGCGCGCCGAGGCCTGTGAGAGCTGGAACGAAAACTACACCGCCACTATCTGGTGTATTGCGTCCTATCGAGTCGGTATCTGAAGCCTGTTTCACAACGCCGAGTCGGTCACGTAACCACTGAACCACTGCTCCTCCGATGAAGACACTTCCCTCGAGTGCATAGGTGAACTTCTGATCGAGGCTCCAAGCGATTGTCGAGAGCAAGCCAGAACGAGAAACGAGAGGATGGTCTCCCGTGTTTAGCAGAATGAAGCAGCCTGTGCCGTACGTGTTCTTCGCTGTGCCTTTCTCGAATCCCGCCTGACCGAAAAGCGCAGCCTGCTGGTCCCCAGCGATACCGCAGATCGGAATCTCGCGCCCAAAGAGGCGTTTGTCAGTGTCGCCTAGTGTCCCACTGGACGATTTGACTTCGGGTAGCATGTCTTGTGGGATGCCAAGAATGTCAAGGAGTCGTGGGTCCCATGACTTTCGATTGATGTCAAAGATCATCGTCCTTGAAGCGTTCGACGGATCCGTCGCGTGAACGCGACCTCCAGTAAGCTTCCAGACTAGGAAGGTGTCGACGGTTCCGAAGAGTAGATCGCCTCTTCTGGCTTTTCTCTTGGCCTTTGGGATGTTGTCAAGGATCCACTTGATCTTTGGACCCGAGAAGTATGCGTCAAGAATGAGTCCTGTGGTCTTTCGGATGTATGTGGAGTAGCCGCTCGCTGCGAGCTTGTCTATGATGGGGGCGGTTCGTCTGTCCTGCCAGACGATCGCGTTGCTTACTGGCTTGCCGGTGTGCTTGTCCCAGACGATCGTGGTCTCTCTCTGGTTCGTGACTCCGATCCCGGCGATCCTATTCCTATACTTGACGGCGACCTGTTTGGCTGCATTGATTTGGGTTGACCAGATCGCTCTAGGGTCGTGCTCGACCCATCCGGGAAGGGGAAAGATCTGCCGAAACTCCTGCTTAGTCGAACGCACGATTCTACACCGCTCATCGAACAGAACCGCCCGTGAGCTCGTAGTTCCCTGATCAAGCGAGAGCACATACCGACTCAATTGGATCACCAGACATGTCCGCCAACGGCGAATATCTCACTTGCCGATCCTACACTCTCGTCCGATCCAAGACGAGCCGATACCGTTTTGAGGTCAACCGTATCCACGGAGTGTCAGGTTCTACGGGCAGGGCCGCCGGTCGTTGACAACGAGCTGAATAGTGATGATCGATTCGATGCTCAGGAGAGGCAATCGAGCTGGCGCCTGCGAGATGTGTCAAAAGAGGACGGCGACACGAAAGGCACGATTCTTCGCGCACTTCCTCCAATCAGAGCCCACACCGCTCGTGATTGAAGAACACATAGCTAGGATGGAATTCGAGAAAAGAGTGTGCGATGAGTGCGCAGCTCAACTAGAATCAATGAAGAATGTGAGTGACCTGAACCTAGAAACGCTCTAACTGTTCCGTCTATGGATAGATCAGTTCTTCTACCTGCTTCACGATGCCTGCCACAGCTCTCTTCTCGAAGAAACCTCTCGCGGTTTGTTTCGCGCCTTCGAGCTTGTCCATGTAGTGGCGGACTTGGACGATCTTGCCATTGCGTAGTTCCATCACGACGACCGCCGGAATGTGTGCTTCTCGACCGTCGGTTATTCTGACCTCGTGCACGTACTCGTGTGTTACCATGTCTCCAGAAACAACAGGCGGATGGATATCCCTCACTATGAACTTCGGGAAGTTTCTCATCATCTTCTCGAGGTATTTCCTGATGTCCTGCTTGGTGTAGATTGTGGCGCCAGGCATTACGATCCAACTAGCGTCGTCGGTGAACAGAGACAAGGCCTTGTCCACGTCGCGGTTGTTGAGGGCTGCGTGGAAATCCCAAGCTATCTTCCTATTCTCCTCAACTGACAATGAAGTGCTCTCCGGAAGCTTGCTGATAGGTTCGTCAGTTGCGTCTAGGAGAGATAAGACTTTGGCATTGTCGAGTGTGCCGGCGATCTTCAGATCTTAATAGATGTGCGCTCCGGATCTGACACCTGTGAGAACGATGAAGATTGCCGTCGGTGGTCTAGTTCATGAGACGAACACGTTCAATGCTCGACGAACGGAACTCGAATCCTTCCGAACCGGTTCAGGCTTAACGGTCTCTGGTTCAGCCGTTCTGAAGCATTTCGCAAACACGCGAACGGTCGTGGGAGGTTTCATCGCAGCCGCGTCCGAGTACGGCTACGATTTGGAACCGACCCATTATGCCCAAGCGGGATTTGACACAGGCCTCGTCAGCCAACATGCATTCGCGCATTTGGAGCGAGAACTGCTGGACGCCATCTCGTCGTCGAGACCCGACGGGGTCTTGTTGAATCTTCACGGCGCAATGGTCACAGAGAGATACGACGACCCGGAAGCGGAGATCCTGCGAAAGACCCGTGAGATTGTCGGAGAGGATGTTCCGATTGTGGTTGTGTTCGATATGCACGGTAACGTCTCCGAGTTGTGGTTGGAACACTCGGATGCGATAATCGGATTCAAGACTGCTCCGCACACGGACGAGTACGAGCGTGGCCTAGAGGGCGGGAAGGTCATCAGTCACATGCTGAAGGGGGTTCTGAAGCCAACGATGGCGATCAGGAAACCACCCATCCTGATCGGAGGCGGACTCATGACCGTGGTCGATCAGCCGCTCACGATGGTGAAGTCTCCTATGTACAGGATGGTGAGTCTAGCGCGAAGAATGGAGCAAGATGAGTGCGTTGTGAACGTCACGGTTGCGGCAGGGTTCGGGCATGCGGACGTTCCGAGAGCCGGACTCGGAATCGTCGTGACGACAAACAACGATCAAACCCTAGCGGAAGAGAAAGCCTCCGAACTTGAGAAGCTCGCATGGAGCATCAAGGAAGACTTCCTTCCGAATCGTGTACTGGTTTCACTAGACACCGGGATGAAGGAAGCACTCGCGGCCAAGGAATGCCCCGTGGTCCTAGCCGATGAGGGTGACAACGCGGCTGGAGGCGGACCAGCCGACGGAACGTACATCCTCAACGAGTTGAAGAATGCAGGCTGGCCGGACGCCGCTCTAATCATCCGTGATCCCGAAGCCGTCCGTGAAGCGGTCAAGGCTGGGATAAGCGAGGAGGTGAGCTTGGCGGTCGGTGGCAAGTCAGACGAACTTCACGGGCGCCCAGTGGAAATCAGAGGCACAATATCAGTGCTCTCTGATGGGACCTTCACCGATCCGAGGCAGAAGATCGTCATCAAGATGGGGAATACCGCCGTGGTCCACTGCGGAGCGACGGATCTGGTCTTGACGGAGCACACGGCACAACAAGCGAGCGTCGCTCCGTTTCTCAGCGTTGGAATCAATCCTTCAATCAAGAGAATCATGGTTGTGAAGTCGGCTCATGCGTTTAGACGTGAGTATGAGAGGTTTGCGAAGTTGATACTGGAGGTTGACACGCCCGGAATAACCAGTCCGAACCTCTCGCGTTTCACGTATCGCAAGGTGAGACGCCCTATCTATCCGCTGGATCCAATGTAACGAGTGAGGCAAAGATTATCAACGCGGACGCTGGCCGAGCGAGTTCAAGGAGAATGGGGAAGCTTGAAGGTGCTCGTGCTCGGTGGCGCCGGAATGGTCGGGGCTGTGGTCGCCCGCGATCTCGTCAACGCTGATGATGTGTCGCAAGTTGTGCTCGCGGACATCTCTGAAACAAAGGCGAGAGAGGTCGCGTCGAAGATCGCAAGCAACAAGCTGTCCGTTGCGCGAGCTGACGTACGGGACCATGGTGGGCTCGTCGGAATAATGAAAGGCATGGATGTTGTCGTTAACTCTACTTGGTACACGCACAACATCGACGTAATGAGGGCCGCGATGAAGGCGGCGGTCAACACGCTCGACTTGGGCGGGCTCTTCCATATGACACTGAGACAGCTTGAGCTGGATCAGGAGGCTAAGGACTCGGGCACAACGTTCGTTCTGGGATGCGGAGAGGATCCTGGACTCAGCAACGTGTTCGCAAGACATGGCGCCGACATGATGGACAGAGTAGAGTCCATAAAGATCAGAGACGGCGATCGAGATCTCGTCCCCTCTGAGGCGCTCTTCAAGTTTTCCATCAGAACCATCGTCAACGAATGGTCTGAAGACGCGTTCATCTTCAGAAACGGCAAACTCCAACGGATACCACCAATGGGCGAACATGAACGAGTTCGTATGCCCGACCCGATCGGAGAGATCGACTGCTATGCGACAATTCACTCGGAACTCGCGACTCTCCCCAAGTACATCGACAAGGAAGTTCAGTACGTTGACTTCATGGTCTCGGAAACATACGACATGGCAACGATGCTGAGAAAACTAGGATTCCTTGATAGGCAACCCGTGCGAGTGGGAGACATTGAGGTCGCACCGATGGATTTCACGATCGTGCAGCTCTCAAAATTCCAAGCAGATCCGTTGACTCTTCGAACGATGAGAGACGTGACATGTATCGTGGTGGAAGTGACCGGATTCAAGGGCCCATCGAAGATTCGGAATACAGACTGGGCGATCTGTTACTCTCAACCTGAATGGGACGCTCTGGCGATGGACTATCTCACTGGCACCTGCGCCTCCATCGGCGCCCAGATACTGGCAAAGGATGATTCTGACAGAAGCGGAGTCTTCCCGCCGGAAGTCTATTTTCGGCCAGCCCAGTTCATTGAGGAAGTGAAGAAACGAAACGTGATAGTGGAAGAAAGGGCCTGCACAGTCAAGTGATCTTCCATCGACTGCCTACTTTCTCTGTGAACGTCTTGCGGCTTTTTTGAGAGCGGCTACTACGGGTAGCTCTTCGCCAGAGAGATATCGAACCAAGGCTCCTCCACCTGTGCTCACGTATGAAACCTTGTCCAAGACATCATATTTCCGCAGGGCAGCCATTGAATGGCCTCCTCCCACGACCGAGAAGGCGCCGGACTCTGCTATTGCCTTCAGAAGGTCTCTCGTCCCAGCAGAGAAACTTTCCTTCTCAAAATTACCTGGTGGACCACTGAAGAAGATCGTTCCTGACTGTCTTACTATTGCTGAGTACTTCTGAACGGTCTTCGTGCCAATGTCGAGGATTGGCGCGTCCACTGGAAGTGAAGTGGCGTCTATCTCTTTTCTGCCATTCTGATCTATGGCAAGATCCACCGGGAACTCTATCCTCTCTCTGCCATACGCATCAAGGAGTTTCTTCGAAACGGAGAGATACTTCTCATGGCCCATATCCTTGATGATTGAATCTTCACGACCCAGCTCAAGTCCGGAAGCCCGAAGCATCAGCAGACCAATGATTCCTGATGTCAGGAGCTTGTCAGCTACGCCGCTCTTGAGGACAGGTTCCATCATCTCATATTTGTCGGATATCTTTCGGCCGCCTAGACAGAAGACACAGGGTTTCTTCGGCTTGTCTCTGATATTGATAAGCGCATTCAGTTCAGCTTCCATGACTCTGCCTGCGATCGATGGGAGTACCTCGGCGAAGCCGACTAGTGATGGTTGGGACTTGTGAGCGGCGGCGAATGCGTCGTTGACAAACACATCTGCCAACGGATAGAGCTTGCGAACAAGCAATGTCTTCGCCTGTTCCTCAGGCGGTCTCTTCATCGTATCCTCGAACAAGCGGGTATCTTCGCTGAAGTACCTAGTATTCTCCAACATGAGAATCTGCCCATTTTCCAGCTTACGGACCGCCTCCCTAGCGCAGGGTCCAAGTGTGTCGTCAATGTACTGGACTTCCTTGCCAACCAAACCGGAGAGGATCTGCGCGTGTTGTTCGAGAGGGATGAACTGGTCCGGGAGGGTAGGGTCTCCTTGATGAGCCAAGATGACAAGCTTCGCGCCTTTCTCAGAGAGTTCACACACCGTCTTCGCATGCTCTCTGATTCTCGAGTCATCTATTATCTTCTGACTCTGAGGATCTACTGGCGAGTTGAGGTCGAGTCTCAAGAGCACGGTCTTCCCAAGAAATTGAAAATCATCGATAGTGAGAATCTCACCGTGGAGCAAGTGTACACGTCCCGCGGTTGAGTTCTTCGAGGTTCGTGACTATAATAGCTTGAGGGGAATAGCCGCTACCATGCTGTGATCGCTGGATAGGCGTGCCCTCTGTGCCCAATCTCAGTGTGCGCTATCTGCTGGAGATCGGGAAGGAAGAATTGAGTGATGACACCCTACGACGCGAATCCTCCAGGTCATTGAATGACGTAATTCTTTATTATCGAAGGGCAGACCACGACGACAGGGAAGAGAAGCTGTGCACGAAGTTCTGATGCCACGAATAGATGTGGCCATGCAGTCTGGAAAGGTTCTCGAGTGGCTCAAGAAGGAGGGTGACGAGGTCCACAAAGGGGAACCGGTTGTCCGAATCGAGGGAGAGAAGACCACCTTCGACGTGGAGGCTCCCTCTTCAGGAATTCTCAAGAGCATAATCGCGAAGGCGGGACTGGAAGTTCCCGTAGCTACTATCCTCGGAGTCATAGGTGAGCCGGGGGAAGAGGTTCCAGCAGGGTATGCCGCGGCTACGGTTGCTCTTGTCCCCGAGCCAATTCAAGCCGAAGGGCCAGTGCGGCTTCCTTCGCAAAGAGCTTTGGTTCGTGAAGTCAGGGCTTCCCCAGCTGCAAGAGCACTGGCGAGGAAGCATGGAGTAGACTTGAGCAAGGTGCAAGGTACAGGACCCGACGGTAGGGTACAAAGCGACGATGTGCTGAGAGCGGTAGAACAGGCAAAGGCTCCTGTCCCAGAGAAGTTGGGGACGGTGCCCAGAGTCAAAGAGACTATTGCACTGAAGGGAATTCGAAAGAGCGTTGCCGAGCGTCTAACCTACAGCTTTCACTCAACTGTTCCCGTGCTGCTCACCGTCGATGTGAACATGGACGCTCTCCAAGAGGCTCGCAGCAGAATGGACGAAGCGGTCTCAGTCACGGCTTTCGTTGTGAAGGCGGTGGCAAAGGCCCTACGTGAGAATCTGATCTTGAACTCCTCATTTGAGGAAGGTAAGGTGAAGATCTATGATGACATTAACATCTCTGTGGCCATGAACACCTCGGAAGGCCTGACTGCACCTACGATCGCGGGAGCGGAGAAGCTGAGTCTAAGTGAGATCTCCGAGAAGATTGGGCTGCTAAGAGAGAGATCCGCTGCGGGTTCATTGACTATTGATGAGGTAACCGGCGGGACCTTCACTGTTACAAACCTAGGAGCAGAAGGTGTTGGAATCTTCGCGCCCATAATCAATCCACCCCAGGCTGCCATACTTGCCGTGGGGCAGTCCACAAAGAGGCCCGTCGTCGAAGGAGATTCAGTCAAGATCAGAACTCAGGCTACACTATCCTTGATCTTCGATCACAGAATCACAGACGGTGTCCCTGCCGCGCAGTTCTTGGTTCACGTCAAGCGGCTTCTCGAGGATACAAGTTCTCTGATTGGTTAGGCTCAAGCGACCTCAGGGAACGGCGGAGTCTTCCCGCCGGAATCCTACCACTCGTCATTGAGTTCGTAGAGGAAGCGAAAAAATGAACATGACAGTTGAGGAGAAAAGGAGCACAGATTACTAAGGTCTCGAGATGGTAGTCGCTACCAACCCTAATCTCTATGGCGATCAGACATTAGAGGTTGATCTCGTATGGTCCACCGATCTAGGGCCTCCTCGACAATGAACTGCATGTGACGCAAGCGAAATACATCTAATCGTCAAGCTGCTGGAGAGAATGTCGAGTTCAGCAACTCCTTGAGCATAAGGCTCTTCTTCCAAGCACGGGCCGCCTCGCGCTTCCCGAACTTCACCTGCTCATGATCTCTAGGCGCGATCTTTCTACAGAAGAATGTTCTGCCTCCGTACGGCTTGACCTGCTCAATTGTGCACTGGTGCTCTCGCAGGAATACACAAGGGGAACTTGAGAATGTCCATGCCCAGTCTACGGGCTTTCCCGGCTCATCGATGGAACGAGCTGGACAGACGTAGTATTCCTTCCTGCCACGTAGGAGAGCATAGTCAAGAACGAGGTATCTTCTGAACAGCTCAGCCGTCCCAAGACCAAAGAAACCTGACATTCTCGTGAGATCATCTGGAGCCAATGCACAGGGGTGGGTTTCACAGCAGTTGCCGCACCGTAGACATTCATTCCTCAGGGTTCTTGTCCCAGCTCGCCTAGGCTACTGAGTGGTCATTAGGATAGGCTTGGGAGAGACGCCAGAGCCTTCGCTCTGTCTTGGGCGTACCGCTTGTAGATCCTACTCACTGCGGGTATGAAGCTGATCTTCTCTCCCGCTTCGGAGTAGAACTTTTGCATCTGCTCTTCAACTTGCCTCGCAGTCGCTAGGACCTCCGCGAAGTCCATGCTTTCTGAAAAGTTCACGTTCACAAGGTAACTTTCTTCAAGTAGGCCGGATATTGGTTCGAGTAGGGAGTGATCCACGCTTTCCCTGGCAGCTTTTTCCAGAGCCTGTCTTCTCTTTCTGCTATTCTCAGCAAAACCAATGAGGAGTTGCTTAGCTTGCAGGCATTTCTCACTCGATGAGGCGTCCTCGTAGAATCTTCCTGTCTGACCTTCGAGTTGAAGTGTGAACTTCAGTACGGCACTAAACGTCTTGAGCTCCAAATCGACATTGCACCACATAACGAAATGCGCGGCTTTCTAGAACCATCTGGAGATGACGACTTTCCTCTCGGTAAAGAAGTTGATGGCGTCGAAACCTTGTCCGTGTAGGTCCCCGAAGAACGAGTCTTTCCATCCGCTGAACGGGAAGAACGCAACCGGCGCAGCAATGCCGATGTTGATCCCAACATCTCCTGCCTGCACTCTGTGCTTGAACTCTCTGGCCCACTTCCCGCTCTGGGTGAAGATCGAAGACGCATTGCCGTGTGGATTCTGATGAATCATCTCAAGTGCCTCATCTAGATCTTTGGCTCTCATTATACACATGACCGGTCCGAAGATCTCCTCGCTGCCGATCTTCATCTTCGGGTCGACTTTGTCGAAGATTGTAGGTCCGACGAAGTAGCCGTTCTCGAATCCGTCGACCTTGATATCTCGTCCGTCGAGGATTAGTTGCGCGCCTTCCTTCATTCCTGTCTCGATATATGAGAGAACCTTTTCCCTTGCCTGCTTCGATCTGACCGGACCCATCTGCACGCTCTCATCGAGACCGTAACCCACCTTGATCGCCCTTGCCGCGTCGATCAACTTCTGCTTCAGGGGTTCGTATACGTCTCCGACGGCAACCACGTTCGCCCCTGCCAAGCATCTTTGGCCTGCACAGCCATAGACTGAGTTCATTATCGCGGGCATGATCTTGTCGAGAGGTGCGTCAGGCATCACAACTAGGAAGTTCTTCGCTCCGCCTTGGCATTGAGCACGTTTGCCCGTGGAGGTTGCCTTCGCATAGACGTACCTTGCGACGGGTGTTGAACCGACCAGGGACACGCCCTTGATGTCCTTACTCTCAAGGAGAACATCAGCGACTTCTCTTGTTCCATTGACGAGGTTAATGACGCCAGGGGGGAAGTCCGCTTCGTGAATGAGTTCGAACATCTTGTTCATCGAGAGTGGGACTTCACTCGAAGGCTTCACAACGTACGTGTTTCCGCACGCAACCGCATAGGGAAGGAACCAGAAGGGGATCATCGCGGGGAAGTTGGAGGGCGGAAGACAGCAGAAGACGCCGAGGGGTTGTAGTAGGCATTCCTCATCCATGCCTGGAGCAATGCTCTCAGCATTATATCCCATCATGAGTGTAGGGATTCCAGCGGCGTGTTCCACGCATTCTATGGCGCGTCTGACCTCTCCTCTCCCCTCATCGATGGTCTTTCCATTCTCTTGTACTACGATGCGCGAGACTTCTTCGAAATGATCCTCCATCAAGTTCTTGAGAGTGAACAGGTAACGCGCTCTTGTAAGCGGGGGCGTCTCTTTCCAGTCCTCGTATGATTCTCTTGCGTACTGAATTGCCTCATTCACTTCGTCGCGAGTTGACACTGGAACACGAGCTAGCACTTCTGCTGTGGCAGGGTTCACCACATCCAATAGTTGCGTGGAGTTCGATGCCACCCACTCGCCGTTCACATAGTTCTTGATCGTAAGGACCGTCTGTCCCGATTGCCTCGTAGGCCGTGTTTCTCTCGTCATCACAGCCTCCATATGCCAAGCTGAACTGGCAGCGGCACGCGTAAATAGCGTCCAACTATTAATGCTTGTTCCTAGACATTGTGCGAATGTGGATTCTATGAGTCAGGCCGCTCGCGTATTTGAGAAATACAGCAAGTATGTGGTCACGAGCTGTGTTAACAAGCTTGAACCAGTCGTGGTTACCGAGGGGATGGGAGCTAGGGTAAGGGACGCTGATGGTAGAGAATATGTGGATTGCTTTTCAGGTGTATCGGTTGTAAACTCGGGCCACCGCAACCCGAAGGTGGTAAAAGCGGCCAAGCGGCAGCTTGACCAGCTCATACATGCGTGCACGTATGTCTATCACATTCCTGTTGTCGCAGAGCTGGCCGAACGTCTTTCGCAGATCAATCCTTGGGGGTTGAGAAAGACATTCTTTGGTAACAGTGGAGCTGAGGCTGTTGAGTGCGCGCTCAAGCTCGGCCGGAGGTTTTCTAAGAAACACGAAATTCTTGCTCTAATGTGCTCATTCCACGGTCGAACTCTGGGAACGCTATCTGTCACTGGACAATCGGGTCGCAGAAGCTATTCCATGGGGCCGTACTTGGGTGACGTATCTTTCGCTCCAGCTCCATACTGCTACCGCTGTCAACTAGGACAGGAATACCCTAGGTGCGGCATTGCGTGTGCGAAGATGATTGAAGATGTCATCAGCTATTCGACTTCCGGTTGCGTCGCCGCTTTCATCGTTGAACCTATTCTAGGCGAAGGCGGAATAATTGTCCCGCCCTTAGAGTACTTCAAGGAGGTCAGGAAGATCCTTGACCAGTATGAGATACTGCTCATTGATGATGAGGTGCAGACCGGTTTTGGTCGTACAGGAAAGATGTTCGGACTCGAGCATTACGGAGTGAAACCTGACATCATCACGATGGCAAAGGGGATTGCTGCTGGTCTCCCTCTCGGTGCGTGCACTGCCAAAGAAGAGATAGGCAACGCGTTTGAACCGGGAGACCACCTATCAACTTTCGGAGGTAACCCCGTCTCTTGCGCTGCAGCTCTCGCAAACATAGACGTTCTCCTCAGCGAGAGACTCCCAGAAGAAGCTCACATCAAAGGCCGAGATGTCATGAAGAGACTTGGAGAGATGATGAGGAAACACCCTCTGATCGGGGACATTCGAGGCAAGGGACTTATGATTGGAATAGAGCTGGTTCAGAGTCGCGAAACGAAAGAACCTGCATCTCAAGAGGCATCAAAGGTCAGGGAAGCCTGTAGGAAGAGGGGAGTGCTTGTCGGACACGGGGGCATCAAAAGTAACGTGATACGAGTTCAGCCTCCGCTGGTAGTATCTACTGAGGAACTAGATCAAGTCATCAACACCTTGAGTGAATCCCTTGACGAAGTTGAGAGAAACAGACCGTGACATCAAGCATCCCACCGGGACGCATCCGACGTAAGGCAATAGGTCGTTACAGCATTGCCACGATTAGACTTCGTGACTGAACTATCGCACTTTCGTGGGCGGACTTCCTCATCAGGAGTCTTGTTCGGAGAGTTCAAGAAGCATATTGCTGGCGGAGTCACGGCAAATGCGAAGTTCATGTATCCTTATCCGATTGTGATGCGATCCGCGGGCGGATCGAAACTCGTCGATGTCGATGGCAATGAATACGTTGACTACTGCTTGGGATACGGCCCACTTATCCTCGGGCACGGTCACCCGACCGTCGTGAATGCAATCACGAATCAGCTTGAGGCTTCTGGGACATCATTGTATGGGACGCCTCATAAGCTGGAGCTCGAGATGGCAAAGCGCATAAGCTCCCTCTATAGACCGGCAGAGCTGGTTCGGTTTACGAATTCCGGCACTGAAGCAACACTGAATGCATTGAGAATAGCCAAGGCTTACACCCGGAGAGAAAAGGTTGCTAAATTCGAGGGGCACTACCACGGGTGGCATGAGTACGCGACCATCAGTGTGTCACCTGAATTGAGCGTCGCCGGGTTCCAGTCAGAACCGATGGCTGTGCCCCACGGAGCAGGAGTGCCCCAAAGGGTAGTAGATAACACCATTGTGCTTCCATTCAATGATGCCTCTGCTGTTGAACGAATCATTGAGCGTGAAGCGGCAAATCTGGCTGGAGTAATCATGGAACCAGTAGCTAGAGGCTACATGATCCCGGAGAGCGGCTTCCTGAGGTGCGTCCGTGAAGTCACCGAAGAAAATGATATTCCGCTCATCTTTGACGAAGTCATGACGGGATTTAGACTTGGACTAGGAGGAGCAGCGCAATATTTCGGTATCAGGCCTGATCTGGTTGCGCTTGGCAAGATCGTGGGAGGGGGTCTTCCATGTGGAGTGTTTGGAGGGCGGTCTGACATTATGAGTTTGATATCGCTCGATTCAGATTCCAGTACCTCGCTCTTTCACAGCGGAACCTACAATGCCTGCGCCACAGTGCTTGCAGCAGGCCTCGCGACCATGGACGTTCTTGAGCAGCCGGGTGTGTACGAGCAACTGGACCGAGCGGGAGAAAGAATCAGAGGTTCCATGACAGAGCTACTAGCTGAGAGATTTGTCGAAGCCAAAGTCCTTGGTCTCAGGTCCATCTTCCACATACTGTTCACTGGGGAGGAAGTCAAATCATACAGGCAGGCTGCTCGTGCCGATGGTCTAAAGCTTCGATCGCTCAACCTCGCAATGTGCAACAGAGGGATCTTCTTCACACCGTTACACTGTTGTTTTCTATCGATCGCTCATAACGAGGAGGATGTCACGAGAACCCTCAATGCTCTTGCGGATATTGTCTAGGGGCTCGACCTTCCGACTCAAGTTTGGACGTATGGATTGCGAATCTGGCAGCTTCTACTGTCGCTCTCAGATCATCCATCGAATGGGCGGCCGATAGGTGGCATCGCTTGTAGGCTTGTGGAGGAATGAAGATTCCTTGCTCTAGCATACTGGAAGAGTACGATTTGAACAGGTCCTCGCGATTGTTTATCTTCAGTTCTCTATAGCTGCGGGGGCATTTCCTCTGTGAAGTATATCGTAAATATGGAACGGAAACCAGCAGTCCTTGCTTGAATACCTTCTTCCTCTATTATCCTTGTCAGTTCTCTTCGGAGGAAGCTACCCGAATTCTGAAGTCTCTCGTACGCGTCTCCTCGTTCCAGCTGTTCAATAGTCGCCTTGGCTGCCGCCATAGAGATCGGGTGTCCACTGTAGGTCCCAGCCATGTGAACAGGCCCGGTCGGTTGAAGCTGGTTCATGAGATGATCACACCCACAAACAGCGGCCGCCGGAAAACCATTTGCCATTGCTTTTGCGAAGACTGTCAGGTCAGGGGTGACCCCAAGTATCTTCTGGGCTCCACCCAGTGAATGCCTGAATCCAGTGATCACCTCATCGAAGATCAAGACAATGTCGTTCGCCTCAGCGATTTCCCTCAAGGATTGGAGAAAGCCCTCTTTGGGCAGAATGCAACCACAGCTGTGAAGGATCGGCTCGACAATCACTGCGGCCACACTATTACTCATCCGCCTGACTGTATTTTCAAAAACATCAACATCGTTGTAGTCTACTACGAGCGTCTGGTCTGTTGCTTCCTGTAGCATTCCGGCAGAGTTGTATTGATGCATTCCAACACTCTCTCGGGACGGAAAAACGCCTATGTCCAGGTAGTCATGCCACCCGTTGTACGAACCCTCGAATTTGACTATCTTCTTTCTTCCCGTATATGCTCTCGCAAGCCTAAGAGCGTGATAGGTTGCCTCGGAACCCGAGTTGCAGAAACGGACTTTCTCTGCGCTAGGGACATGTTCAACTATCTTCTCCGCAACATCGAACTCCAACTCATGCGAACCCATCCCGTAGATGTCGCCACGCTCCAGCTGGTCCTTAACGGCGGCTACGACCTTCTCGTTTCTATGACCCAGAATTAAGGGCCCGAACGCCATGTGGTAGTCGATGTATGTGTTGCCATCAACATCTACAATTCGCGAGCCGCTCGCAAACTTGAAGAACCTCGGGTAGGCGTGACGAAAGTCACTGTGCACCCCCCCAGGCGCGACAAGCCTTGCTCTTTCAAAGAGATAGTTCGACTTCTCAGTATTCATGTGCTTCCAACCTCAGGTGGTGTCATGTGGCGGGAGTTTGAGGATTCGGCAGAGCCTCAGCGCGGTATTTCGCTTGGGAATGGAAAATGAGGTAGGGTCTCCGACTTCCCGTCCATCACCAGAATGACTGCTCCAGTCTCACGCCGCCTAGTCTCTTCATATAGATGGCCGGCTCGAGCGCAAGAGGCATGTTCGGACCGACTAGTGCCCTGGACCTAATGCGATTTGAGGATACTCCCGGAGTACTGTCCCTATTCCACGACCAGTCGCGTGCTTGCAGTGATTAACCGTTCTCCCTGTAGTGTTGCATTTTTCCATGCCCTTACCCTGGCGATAGCTTGCCTCATGGTTTGATCCACGGAATCCTCGATAGATTCCATGGTACCCCTTGCTGGGCGATCACTGGGAGTGGGCTGCACAGGAATCGGCAGTTGACCCGGTTACTTCTCTGTGAATGTCTCTCTGTACACGAATCCCTTGTGATACAGCGATGTTTTCATGATGTACTTCGAAAGCACACGCATCAGGATGGTTCCTATTATGACAACAGCTGTGATGTCTCCAACGAACCAAACGGCCAACCCGTATGTGTAGGCAAACTCGACAGTGTACCAACCGTTCCAGATGTACACCGGGAGGCCCGTAATCGCTTCTGCGAGTGGCCCTAATGTCCCTGCGAAAAGGACCCATAGGCCGAAGGACCTCTTGTCCCTCAGACCCAGATCGATGTTCAGCTTCCGAAGTGCTATTCCAGCGATCAGAGCGCTCAGCATGTCTGGGAAAGCGAAGAGAAGCCCAATTAGATATCCATAACCGAAGAAAGGTGAAAAGAGGATAGTGCCAAAGAACGCACCTAGTGCCCCCCAAACGCCGAACCACATGGCAGCTGGCATTATGAAGGCTTCTGGAGTATAGAAGATAGTGACGCCTGGCACTATCGTGAATCCCGCGGCGAAAACGCCCAAGACAGTGTAGATGGCGCTTGACATAGCGACAATCGCGATCTGCATCGCTCCAATTCTAGGTTTGATAACCGATGAGGAAACCAACAGGATCTCCCGACCATTTCGTACGCCAAAGGTTCTCTATTTAAAATTTGTCCAATACTTCGCCCAAAGTTTGGAGGCTGTCCAAGCTTCGAGACAGTCTTGGAGAGAACCTTAAATACGGTCAGGTTTCCTAGCGGACGCCGGGTCACCCAGTGGTGTACTCTTATTCGCTATATGCAAAGCGAGACACATTCTTGCATAACGTTAGCTCTGTGACCAAAGTTGTTCTTCCTTTCAGCCTGATGACGCTAACGATTCTGGTGTCATCCGCTGCGTGGAACTTTTTGATTCTGCTGGCGACTGTATGCATGCTGGCACTTGCAAGAATCCCTGCATCGACTCTGAGACCATACGTGAGGGTCGCGGTAGTTCTTTCGATTGTTTTCTCGCTGAACTGGCTGGTTTTTGGAAGGAAGGCCGGAGTCCCTATTGTCACATTGGGTTGGATAGTGATCACTGAGGGTGCGCTGAATGCGACGTTAACGAGCATATTCCGCCTCATGATTTTGATTCTGAGTTCAATTCTGTTCATGGGTATAACGTCTGAGAGCGAGTTGATAGAGGGATTTCGTAAGCTCAAGATCCCGTACGTGATTTGCTTTATCTTCATGATGGCAATCAGATTCTTCCCAACTTTGGCAAGTGACATGGCGACTATACGTGAGGCTCAGATGTCTAGAGGAACCGATTTCGACAAGGGATCGTTGCTCGAACGAGGGCGAAAACTGGCGGCGATCCTGATACCGCTCTTGGTGGTGTCCTTTCGGCGAGTCGAAGTCATCAGCACGGGACTGGAAGCCAGAGCATTCTCACCAACCCTAAGAGCATCGAAGAGGACATTCTTCAGAGAAACCCCCCTGCGAAAACGCGATGTCCTAATCATGGTTGTGTCTGTAGGAGTGGTCCTAGCAGTAGTGGCGTATGGGTTGCTCGCTGGTGCATTTGGATTATCGGGGACAGGAAGCATCGCAGGGTGAAATCGTGCCAAAAGTCGTCGTCGAAGACTTGTGGTTCCGGTATCGGGGCGCAGAGGACTGGACTCTGCGGGGAATCAGTGTTGAGATTGACGAGGGCGAGTTCGTAGCCATCATGGGACCGACTGGAGCCGGGAAATCCACACTCTGTCTGACACTCAACGGGGTTATTCCACACAGTCTCATGGGTGTCTTCAAAGGCAACGTTGCCATTGATGGCATCGACACAAAGACTGTGCCTATTTCGGATCTAGCCAAGAGAGTGGGAATGACCTTCCAAGACTTGGAATCCCAGCTTTTTGGGCTGACGGTTGAAGAAGAGATCGCCTTCGGCCCGGAGAACCTTGGAGTACCACGCCCCGAGATTGCAGAGCGCATAGACTACGCCTTGAATGTCGTTCGAATGGAAGAATATCGGTTCCGCTCTCCATCAGAGCTTTCCGGGGGCCAGAAGCAGCGTGTCGCCATCGCGGCGGCCCTTGCCCTTCGTCCAGAAGTGCTAGTTATGGACGAGCCTACATCTGAACTGGACCCTGTCGGCAAGGAAGAGATCTTCTCAGTTGTCGAAAGGCTAAGAGAACGGCACGCGATTACGACAATCCTTGTGGAACACGAGGCGGAGCAGATAGCCAAGTACGCAGATAGAGTACTGATGATAGAAGACGGTCAAATCGTAAGAGATGAAACCCCGCGCGCCTTTTTCTCAGGAACCTTGAAACAAGGGACGAGACGAGTGCGATGCCCCCAAGTCTCGGAAATGGGTTACTCGCTGAGCGAGTCTGGTGTCTGGCGCGCGGATATCCCGGTTACGCTTGAAGAGTCTATCGCTCAGCTGAAGCAGATTCTGAATCGCAAGGATATAGCGCGTTTGCAGATTCCTTTCGAGGAGGACCGTGGGCGTCGACCTTCATCGGTTGTCGAGGTTCGTGATCTCTGCTACTCATATCCGAATGGAGCCAAGGCACTGAGAGGTGTCACGCTGGATATTCTTGACGGTGAGATTCTCGCCGTGATAGGTCAAAATGGCTCCGGAAAGACGACTCTCGTGAAGCACTTCAACGGCCTCTTGAAGCCGAGCGATGGCTCCGTGAAGGTGAATGGCGTCGACACTTCGACTCTGTCGATCGCGCAACTGTCAAGAACGGTTGGTTATGCGTTCCAGAACCCAGATCATCAGATTTTCTGTGAAAGTGTGGAAGAGGAGATTGCATACGGACCAAGGAACTCAGGCCTTGCCGAGAATGAAGTAAAGGAGAGGGTAGACGAGACACTGAGATTCATGGGCCTTGAAAAGTTCCGCTCGGCACATCCCTTCTCCTTGGGCAAAGGCGAACGCAAGTTAGTTGCTGTATCATCCATACTTGCCATGAGGCCCGGCATCCTGATCCTAGACGAACCTACGACGGGCCAAGACTTCACAAACACGATAAGAATCACAGAGGCGATAAGACGGATTCACGGAGAAGGGAGGACCATAGTTCTGGTAACTCATGACATGAGACTGGTGGCCAGTCTCGCCGAGCGCATAGTCGTGTTGATGCAGGGAAAGGTGTTGCTTGACTCTCCGACGCGTTCGGCTTTTGCACATCCCGAGATACTGAGCCAATCGTTCATAGAGCCTCCACAGATTGTAGCCCTCTGCAACGCTTACGAAGGCTTCCCGACTTACCTTGATGTTCAAGAAATGGTCCGCGGCATAAATGAGGCATTCAGGAACACAACCTTGTAATCATGCCTGCGTGGATCTGGTTGCCACTCGACTTCGGAGTACTCATTGCTCAACAGGGCCTCACCTATGACGAGATAAGAGCAGTGGCTGTTGAAGCGGACAGAATCGGTTTCGACTCAATTTGGCTATATGATCATCTCTTCTGGTCCGAGCAGCCATTCTTGGAATGCTGGACTACGCTTTCATGCCTCGCCCGCGAGGTTAGAAGGATCCGACTTGGAACGTTGGTAGCATGCTATTCCTTTCGGCAACCTTCGTTGCTGGCAAAAATGGCTGCCACGCTGGATAATCTGACAGAAGGTCGGTTGGTTCTAGGATTAGGGGCGGGCACCAGCTTACAATACCATGAGCGTGAGGTCACTTCGTACGGGTTCTCGTTTCCAACCCCTAGGGTGAGAATCGACCAACTTCGGGAATACGTCAGTATACTCAGAGAAATGTGGACACATGAGGAGGCATCATACACTGGCCGGTACTACTCCGTCCACAAAGCCAAGTGCAACCCCAAACCGGTACAGAAACCCGGCCCTCCAATAATCATCGCGGGAAGTGGCGACAGATTCCTGAAGATGGCTGTTGATCTGGCCGACGGTTACAACTATTGGGGAAGCCCGCAGGAGTACGCGAAGAGGATTGCCACCCTGAACAAACTCTGCAAGAATGCGAATCGTGATCCCGCCATTCTGGTCAAGTCGTGGCACATCTCTGGCGTTATCGAGGAAGATCGCGAACAAGCAAGACGACGACTTCAGTATTACAAAGCCAGAGACATAATACAAGAGCCCATGTTTGAAGGTTCGCCAAAGGATTGGATAGATCTGATGGGCTCTTACGTCAAAATTGGAGTCTCCGGCTTCCAAGTCTGGTTCCTAGACGGTGCAGTGCTTGAGCCGCTGAGGATTTTCGCTAGAGAAGTCATACCAGAACTCAGACGCATCTACACCATCCCTGGGGAGAGCACGTCTGACTCTAGGCCGAACTAGGTCACTTTTGAAATATGCGGAAAGCAGGATATTGCTTCAAATGCCGAGGGAATGAAAGAGAATGGCTGAACTACCGAAAAAGGTTGAGGAGGCCCTAGAGAACTACTACAGACTCTTCAGTCTGCTGATCGCTGGGATGTATTTTGCAGTCACACGTGAATTTGGAGAAGAGAAGGGCAATGAACTTCTCGTTAAAGGGTTTCGCGAGACGGGGAGACTGTGGGGAGAAGCGAACGCCGAGTACTCCGGGCAAGCCGGTGCCGGCGACGCCAAATCGTTCGCGGAGGCATACTTGGGCAATATACGCTACTACGGATTTCGAGCGGACATGGAAGAGGGAGCTACGAGTAAGAGAGCGGTCGTTCGGATTTTCCGCTGTCCGATCAACGATACGCTCAGACCTCTCAGCATATCTGCGAAAGTGTGTGATCGCTCTGAGCATGAATTGGATGTCGCGACTGCGAAATTCGTTAATCCCAGACTCAAGTTGACGGTTCCGCGCAGCCTGGCAAGAGGAGATCCCTACTGCGAATACATCTACGAGCTTGAAGATTAGCTCGCTATCGGGCTTACGCTGATTTGGCGCGCAAATTGGCACGGGATCAAACGAAAGAACTCTTATATGGCAACTGACCAGTTGCGCGGGCGGGTTGTTGCAAATTGGACAAGCCTACCGATGTCAGGATAACCGTCTTGAAGAGAATGAAGAGCGGGGGGATCTTGGAGGAATACGGAAAGGGCGTTCCGGCGGAGTGTCCGATGTTCAAAGAGGGTCAAGAGTTCAATGTGCAGGATTTGAACATGCCTCAGGGGTTCTGTTCTTGGGCATGGGCCGACATCCAGAGGGACGTGACAGTAATCGGATTAGGAGGAGAGTATCCATGGATCAAGCAGGAAGGAACGATGATATGCTGCTGTACGGATGGATTGAGCCCAGTAATATTCAAACTGGAACGCGTGGCATGACACACACTGGCTCATTGAAACAGACGCAATTCTATGGCCGCATCAAGAATTGTTTGGGGGTTGTGTTGCATTGAGTGAAACAAACTCTGACATCAATACTGAACGCGTACGGCGAACAGAACATCCGATATCTTTTGATTGCAGCAAAGCAAGCTCGCACGTGGATGATCCTCTGCCAACGAAAGTTGGCAAGAAGGAGACTAGGCCCGTGTATAGAACGACCTTCGAGGTGTGGAAGATATCCGGTGGATGCCCTATCTACCGTGAAGGCGACAGGATAGTGTTTGATGACGATCTCATAAATGAAGAAGAGAGCAACTTCGTCTGCAAACTTGCCGTCAGCTCGTTCTCAACAAGGTACGCTTGGTTCAGAGGGAGTGACGTTGCGGCTGATCGAATGATCGAGGATGGCGACGCATGGCTTGCTTGCCCGGCGCCGGGTCCGCCCTACACGAAACATGGCCGCGTGATATTTAGAGGATCGAGGGTACCTGTCGCGGGGATCGCAAAATGACACAAGATCTGCAGGATAAGGCAGCAAGTAGAAAGAAATACAAGATACTGGGCGAGGTTGTTGAGCTTCGAGGAGCCTGTCCGTTCTGGACGAAGGGTGACCGCTTCGAGTACGACGACTCGATAAAGATCACTGAAACAGGAATTCAATACGGACGGACCATCGGAGTCAGTTCAATCAAGAGCGGACTTCTCTGCACATACTCTTTGTGTCAGCTCCATCCGATATTGGTCGCGATGGGCAGGTTCGGAGTTGGAGCAGATGAGCTTGGCCTTGGCGGAACATCCGATGTGGCCCACGTTGCGTGTGAAGCCCCGGCGATCGGTGACTCGCCTAAAGCTCACGGCCAAGTAGTTTGGAAACTCCAGAGGGTACCATTGGAGATCAGTGCTGCTGACATATTCTTTGGCGACTTGGCAGGCAAGGGTCTTCCATGGGGACGCTACGCGTCCAAAGAGGAGGTTTCTCATCCGAGAAAGCCGCATCCTTGAATGGACATGCCCGACTAAGTGGGAATCGTGGTCGAGAAATATGCGGTGGAGGTCCTCTAACCCTCATGTCAGCAGCTAAAAGAGGGAATCGAGTTTGAAAGGAAGAAGGATTCAGAATACGTTAGCTGCTCTCCGACTGATTGGATAAGCTACGATCGACTAGATCAGTGGCGCGGGCTCGCCGTGGCTTCCTCAGTCAGTATTTGACATCTTGACAGACCTTGTCACGGACTTGGCAACTTGCTCAGCCGCCAAGCTTCCTATCAAACTGACCAAGTTCCTAGAGTCAGGGATTCTCATCCAAGTTCCCATTGAGAGACCGAATATGGTGTCCCCGTCACCGCAAGTGTGGACGGGATTGATGGTTCGAGCCAATCCGGCTGAAGCCATCTGAGCGACTTTTATTGTATGTTCGTGACTCAATCGCGCATTGGTTGCCACGATGCCGACTGTTGTGGAGCCGCCGTCACGGTCGCTACGGAGGTATTCTTCAGAGACATCGACAAGTTCGACGAAGTCGTGGCCGGGCCATCTGGCTCCCGCGAGTGTAATCCCAGTCTTGGGATCGATGATGTTTCCTTCGGCATTGGTCACAATAAGCGAGCCAACCTGTAGGCCGTTTCCAAGACTGATTGCACTGCTGCCAATTCCTCCTCTTGAGGAGTATTGTATGCCCAGAAACTTACCGACGGTCGCGCTAATTCCTGCTCCGACCCGACCTTCTTTGACGGTTCTATTTGACGCATTGACACAAGCAAGGTAGCCTAGCTTGGAGTAGGATACCTTCGTCGGCTTGGAAAAGTCCAAGTCGTAGATGTTCGCTCCGACTACTCCTGGAAGCTTCGAAGGGCTCTTGGCATCAGCGATTTTCTTTTCGATCAGCCATCTCTGGATTCCATCAGCCGCGACGAGTCCGAACACGTCACCTCCCACCAAGAAGACTGCTTGCTTCCTGACATAGGAGCGAGTCGCTTCGATTGATTGAGTGTCAAAGGTCCCAGGATATCCCCCTCGGATGTCACATCCAACGATAGCTCCCTCCGGACAAATTACAACAGTGCATCCAGTCAATGCCTTCTTGGATTCAGCATGTCCTACGAGAAGGCCAGCGAGACGAGTGATCGTATTATTCTCCACGAATCTAGACACCTCGTGCACATGATTAAACGAGTGATCTGTTCTACTAGAGCAGTTCCTCCTCGAAGGGAAAAGGAGTAAGAATTTTGGGATGATTCTTCGTGACAACCAAGTTGTGCTCAAGGCGAACTCCTCCCACACCGGGTTTGTAGATGGCGGGCTCCAATGCAATTACCATGTTAGGCTCGAGGGTTGCGACGGAATTGGTAGCGACCGTGGGATACTCCCAAACCGAGGTCCCGATGCCGTGACCAGTGAAATGGGCATAGTCGTGACCCGATCTCTTCACTATGTCTCGCGCTGTCTTGTCGACAATGTGGCATGTTTGGCCTGGTTGTATTTTGTCGATGGAGCAGAGCAAAGCCTCGTGAACTACACGATAGAATGTACGTAGTTCATTCGAAATCGACCCAATCGCGAACGTTCGAGTGAATTCTGCATTATACGAGTTCCTAGTGGCACCTAGGTCTACCATCACGGTCTCCCCGGACTGAATTCGCTTCTCGGTGGCGATCTCTTGCATCACCCCTAGATTGAATCCGGAACTCACAATCGTGGAGAATGCGAAGGTGTCAGCTCCTAGCTTGCGCATTTCATGTTCAGCCTCTGCTGCAACATCGCATTCTCTTGCGCCCTCCCTACATGCCGCTCGAGCTTTCTGCATCATTGCCATTGCTATTTCCGCAGCATCGCTGATGTTGGCAATTTCATGATCTGACTTTATAGAGCGGATCTTTTCAAGGTCGGAGGCATCAGCAGTAATCGTCGCGTCACTTAGGACGCCCTTCATTCTCTCAATGATGTAGTTCGGAGTCTCCGTTGAGGTGACGACCCGTTTGACGCGGCTGAGTCCTCTCAGGTAGGATTCGAGTTCGTCCATAGAGCCGATATGGGATACCCATCTGACTCTCTCGCGATAGAAGGCTTGGTAGAAATTGACTAGGATAGCAGGTAGCTCATCATCCTTGCTAAACAGCACATATTCGCTAAACGCAGACTCAAACATAGTCCGCGTCATATATGGACCTATGCCTATTGCGTACCTGATGTTCGGTGGATCACAAAGAAATACTAGATCAATCTTGTCATTCTCCATCCACTCGTGAATCTTCTTTATGTTTTCCCTAGCGATTCTCTCGACACGATTCAAGTGGCTCACCATCAGCCAAGGAGGTCGTCCTACAGTCCCTTTAGGTATGGAATGACCTTAGTGCCGATCAGACGAATGGCTTCCTCGACGTCAGGTCCGTGTGGATGGCAGAAGCTTATGTGGGATACACCGCTCTTGATCATGCGTTCGGCCCCTTGGACAATGTCATCTGGTGTTCCCGAAGCTGTGAGTTTGTCTATCGAGAGATCTGATATGAGATTCTCCGCAGTGCGATAGTCGTTCTCAGAGACAGCATGCGTAACTGCATCGACTTCGGCTAGGTCAACACCACTTTTCTCGAGCATTACTCTGTAGGGTGGATAGGAAAGGTAGTCTGGCAAGCTTCTTCTCACCGCGTTCCTTGCTAGGTCGCGGTCAGCTGACACGGATGTCTGAGGTCCAACGCATAATCCGATTTCGTTCGGATCTCTTCCCGCCGCTGCTGCACCGCGGTCAATGCTCTTTCTGATCGTTGGGAGATAGGAGGAATTCCATGTCAGATCCACTCTAACCTCAGAGATTGCATTCATTTGTCCTGCAATCTCGGCGAGCTTCGGTCCCCATGTCCCTACGAATATCGGTATTTTCGCTCTGATGGGTTTGTATTTGAAAGCGATTCCTTCGGAGACTCGGAACACTCTGCCCTCATATTGGTTCTTGTCAGAACGCATGAATCTAGTTACGATCTCGATCGCTTCCTTGACCCCTGTAATAGGCTTGGTCGTCTCGACTCCGAGTTCCTCATAATAGGAACCTCTACCTATTCCAAGGACAGCTCGACCGCCCAGGATCTCATCAAGACATGCTATGTTTCCTGCTATGAAGACCGGGTGCGTGTAGTACGGATGCGTAACCGAAGGTCCAAGTTGGAGTTTAGCCGTGTGCGGAGCTACCGAGAAGAGTATCGGCCAACACGGTCTGTACATGACATCGTCGTAGACAAGGAATGCGTCAAAGTCGAGTTGTTCCATGATCTTGGCGTATCTAACATAATCGGCGATCGGCTTGTTCCCTTGGAAGGCAACACTGAACGTCGTCAATCGAGTTTCCTCTTCATGAACTGACTAAGATACCGTACTAGAGCTTTTTGTTGGAGGATTTCCAGATCGGTTCGGATCGGTTTACCAGTCATCCTAGCAGTGGCCGCACGGGCGGGAATTTGTGCATCCAAGGCTGTCTGGGTAGATTATGCCTGCAACGACACCATGCCGGCAAGTTCTGCAGGGACTTGATTCGGTATCGCCCTATGAATCCGGCAGGGTCGAATCTGTGTATCCGGGATCCGAGAAAAGGGTTTTAGGCGTAGGTATGTTCACAGGTGCTTGCGGCACTTGAGCGTATGGCATAGTCTAACCAAGTAACCGTCCATGACTGTCAAACCTCTAGGGCAAAAGGACTTGGGAATCCTGAATAGTGTTAGGAAGCTGTCTCACCATGCAATCGACCATTCCTCTATCCTCAGGTGGGGCGGTCCGTCAAAGATCCCATTGTCACTGACATTGACGGAAATCATTACATCCATTTCGATAGCAGATTTGTAGCTATGAATGTTGGACATCGTCACCCAGAAGCCGCCGAAGCCGTTCGGAAGCACGGCGTAGGATTCACACATTACTCGTACAGAGACTCCTATTGCTCTCATGTGGGTCGGCTTGCCGAGGACGCCCGGGAAGAAAGTTCTCTAAGAGAATGGTGGAGGCAAATGTGTTGAAGCAGCCATGGAATTGGCGAAATGGCGTATTAGGCGGCATCGTTTTCTGGACTTCATAGGCATCTCTCATGGATGGATTATCGGTGCGGTCTGTCTCACTTCAAACAAGCCTATGCAAGTACGACGATCTTTCTTCGCAACGGGAAGGGTCACACACGTATCTTGCCCAAATCGCTATACGGCTCCGTTTAACGTCGGGTTTCCCGAGTGCGACTACTACTGCATGGATTTCACTAATGAGTTCGTTTTCCTCTGTCGTGTTCCGCCTGAAGAAGTCGCAGCAACCTTCCTTGAGTCAGTTCATGAAGAAGGAGAGTGCGCAATCGGTGCCACAAGTGATTACGCACAAGCTCAAGTTTCTGGTGACTGTCCGAGAGAAGGGAACTAAGATGAAATCGGATGAATATGGAAACGCAAGAGTCAGCCACCCGATATTGGTACCACCCAGCGGGCCCAATCGACTCAGCAAGCTCTGCAAACACGCACACTTAGGAGTTGGCACGTGATCATGCCGATTCAACTGCCCGAAGGCAAGAACTGTGCAATTTGCCTGACCTTCGATTTTGACGCTCTGTCAGTTTGGCTTGGGGGTTTACGAATGAATACTCTTGGCTGTGTATCTAGGGGCGAGTATGGGGCACGTGTGGGAGTTCCAAGGCTCCTATCACTGCTAGACAAGTATCATACACCGACGACATGGTTCGTCCCGGGGCACACAGTTGACACATATCCGGAACTTGTCGGAGAGATAAACGCTAGAGGTCATGAGATTGCTCATCACGGATACGGTCACAGAACCCCTACTGAACTGAGCGAATCAGAGGAACTCGAAGAGCTTTTGAAAGGCATCGAATCAATCAAGTCCGTTGTCGGGCAGACGCCGAAGGGCTATCGCGCACCATCTTGGGACATAAGCAGCAACACAATCAGGCTTCTATGCGACCATGGTTTCAGGTACGACAGTAGTCTGATGGGTGATGACTACACGCCCTACAAGTGTAGAATCGGGGACAAACCATCAATCGATAAAGCCTACGAGTTCGGCAAGGAAGTCGATCTAATCGAGTTTCCTCCTGCCTGGTCCTTGAGCGACTGGGAGCACTTTGAATACACCATGTTGCCGTCCTCTGTCTGGCCTGGTCTCAGAGCAGCATCTGCCGTACAGGAGAACTGGGAAGCTGATTTCCAATACATGTATGAGAATGTCCCATTAGGTGTTCTCACGCTGACGATGCATCCTCAAGTGATAGGTAGAGGGCATCGCATAATGATGCTTGAAAGACTGATTCGAAACATAGCCTCAAAGCCGGGGGTATACTTCACCAGATTGACAGATCTAGCTTCTTCTTGGAAGGACTGAGAACACGGTGGCGTCAACGGAGGCGTCGCACGACTTCAACCTCCGCTAATCATATCTACCGAAGAGTTGGATCAAGCCATTAGTGTCCTGAGTGAGGGTCTTGAGGAGATCGAGAGGCAAAGAAGCTGATTCGAAGTCCTCCAAGAGGTCCATGGCGCAGCTCGACAAGATCGACATCCAAGTTCTGGAAGTCCTTCAGGGGGACTGTAGAACTCCGCTCGAGACGATCGCGAAGAGGCTGGGCATCCCGAAGTCAACCGTCCACTATAGAATGCGAAGACTTGAGCAGACTGGAGTAATAGAGCATTACTTTGCAAAGGTCAACGCGACAAAGGTCGGGATGGACTACTTGGTTGTGGTCCTGGTCCGTGCGAAGTATGGTCCTCACTATCACGAGAGGATCGGACAGAGGATCGCCGCGATTCCCGGCGTGTGGGCTGTCTACTACGTCTTGGGTGACAACGATTTCATTCTCCTGATCCGAGCGAACGACCGCGAGGATTACATGCGCAAGCTTGAGAAGATCAGCAGCATGCCCGACATTGAAAGAACGAGCACACAAGTTGTGGCGAAGGTCATCAAGGAAGATCCCAGAATATCTCTACGATAATGCCCCGGACGGGTCCGCTTTCCAAGCCTTGACTGTGCACGCACATTTCACAGTCTGATCGCATGTACCATATGCTGAGCTGGCTTGAAGAAAGAGTTACCAATCTAAACGTATCAAGGAAGCAGGGCGAGCTATGCCTAGTCAATCTGGCGATCTTCTGTTCCTGTCCCGTGCGGATGTTGAAGCAATCGAACTCCCGATGTCCAATGTAATCGCCTCAGTAGAGGAGGCGTTCATTGAGAAAGGCAAGCATAGTGTGGAGATGCCGCCTAAGCCCGGCATTCATACGGCGCCTGATGCTTTCATTCACGCGATGCCCGCATATCTTCCAAAGCTACGTGCGGCCGGAGTCAAGTGGATCAGCGGGTATCCTGACAACCAAAGCAGAGGGTTACCTTACATCTCAGGCTTGCTCGTCTTGAACGATCCCGACACTGGATTTCCCATAGCCGTTATGGATGCAACCTGGATAACCGCGAAACGCACCGGCGCCGCCACGGCCGTCGCCGCAAGGTATCTTGCGAGGAAAGACTCCAAGGTTCTGGGTATACTGGGATGCGGGGTCCAAGGGCGAAGCAACCTCGAAGCACTTCGAGAGGTTCTCAAGAACCTTGAGGAAGTCAGAGCGTACGACATCTCGAAGCCAAACTTGGAGCGTTACGTGCACGAAATGCACGACGAATATGGCCTCTCAATGAGGCCCGTGAAGGATTCGCGTGAAGCCGTTCAGGGTTCCGACGTGATCGTGACGGCAGGACCGATACTGAAGGACCCACATCCGCCGATAGAGGGGTCTTGGATCAGAGAGGGAGTCTTCGCTTGCCCCATCGATTTTGACTCCTACTGGAAGCCCGAGGCGATGCATTCGATGCACAAGTTCTGCACCGATGACATACAGCAGTTGCTGTACTATCGGTCCGTTGGGTACTTTAGAGACATTCCGAACGTCTACGCGGACCTCGGTGAGATCGTTGTACGTCAGAAAGCAGGAAGAGAGTCTGAAGACGAACGCATCATGACGATGAACCTCGGCCTCGCCATCGAGGACATGGCCGTCGCGGTGAAAATCTACGAGCTCGCCAAGAAAGGCGGCGTCGGGAAATGGCTTGAGCTCTGATGGCGAAATCACTTAAATATGTGAGTTCACATATCCCCGCCATGGTCAACGTCACTCTTGCCGTTCCAGAAGAAGTGCGTCAGCGCATGAAAACGCACCCTGAGGTGCGTTGGAGTGAAGTCGTTCGGCGTGCGATTATCGAATATCTGGAGGACCTTGAAGGCCGCTCGAGGACAACTCGTCAGTTAAGATTAATCGTTGAAGGAGATGGCATCGACCTTTCCAAGATCACTCTAGAGCAAGCCGAACGCTACTACGAAAGAGCGAGGGCTCTCGAATGGCAGAGGATCTCTACGACACGAGCTACCTCATAGATGCCGTCAAGGAAGGCAAAGACCCTACTGGGCTCACGACAGTGCTCAACGTAGTTGAGTTCCCTAAGGCCTTGAGTCTAGAGCATGTCACCGCAGTTTACCCGACTGCACAAGACTACGATGAAGCAGTCCGTCTGTCGAGCCGGCTGCTAGCCAAGGGTACACCTATGCCGGCAGTTGACATACTCATCGCAGCCGTTTGCCTACGCTTGAAAGCGAGATTGGTGACAAAGGACGAGCATTTCGGACAGATGACATCCGTTAGCGAAACCTTTCGATTCCAACTAGTGAGCTAGGGGTCTAGGCGCGCTAGCCAAGACACGCAGTAGAGAGGCTCATCCCAACAGCCATGCATGAACCGATGCTCGGTGAAAGTCCAGACGATTCGTGGGATCCGCATGACTATGCGCTCTTCTTTCCGTATGACCGGCTCGTAGCGTTAGCAAGTAGTCTACTGATCATGTCAGTCGGAAGGTTCATTCACCTTAAACGCTCCCTTGATCATCAGAGAAACTCATGAGAATCACCTTTCAGGCGCTTCGTCAAGTCGCCGACCAGCTTAGCGAAGAGCAGCTGGCGAGCGTGATTGATCACACGGAGCTGAGGCCTCACGTTCTCAAGAGGAAGATACGATCGTTATGTGATGAGGCTGATACGCACCGATTTGCGTCTGTCTGTGTGAACCCATGTTGGGTACGTGAAGCCTCGCAGTATCTCAGGTCAAAATCAAGTCCCGTAGGCGTGGCGAGCGTCGTTGGTTTCCCATTCGGTCAGTCGACGATGGAGTCGAAAGCGTTCGAGACCACAGATGCGATCACAAAAGGAGCGACCGAGATTGACATGGTCATCAACGTTGGAAAGGTTCGCGAGATGACCACAGCCTCCGGAGGCGAGAGCCAAACACTACACGAATTCATTCGGGACGATATCGGCGCGGTTGTAAAGAACGCGGATGGGGCACCAGTGAAGGTGATCCTCGAAACCGGATACCTCACGGATCAAGAGATCGTCGAGGCCTGTCGAATCTCGGAGGAAGCCGGCGCCAGTTTCGTGAAGACCTCAACTGGTTTCGGACCAATGGCGGCGTATCCGGTACATCTAAGGCTCATGCGCGACACAGTCGGGGACAGATTGGGTGTGAAAGCCGCTGGTGGTGTCACCAATTTCCTCGAGGCGATCAGATGCATATACGCTGCCGCAGACTCGCCGAATCTGCTTAGACCAGACAAGTTCCGAATTGGGACGAGCAACGGCGTCAATATTGTGAATTCGCTGAACTGGGCCAAGTACGATGAATCGTGGTTTGTGGAAGAGGTCCCATGCAAGATATGCCCCAGCAACTATGTCTCGAAACAACCGCTCGAGATACAGACAGTCTACGTGAAGAAATGCAAAACATGTCCTGACAACGCGTACAGGAAATTCAAAGACTTCTAGGCGCGGAGGCTACGCGGTCTTGTTTGGTTGGATGGGCAAGGTTCTCAGAATAGACCTTACCAAGCAGGGTATCTCCACCGAATCACTGACGAAGGAGCAGATGGAGCTCTACCTCGGTGGACGAGGTTTGGGGGTTGAGATTCTCTTCCGTGAGGTTCCGCGCGGAACCAACCCGCTCTCTCCCGAGAATAAGATGGTCTTCGCAACTGGACCATTGACTGGAACCGGCACCCCAACATCAGGCCGATATTCTGTCATCACTAGGTCTCCGCTGACAGGTACGATCTTCGACTCGAATTCGGGTGGGCATTTTGGCGTTCAGCTGAAACGCTGTGGCTGGGACGCGGTAGTAGTGGAGGGTCGAGGCGAGAGGCCGAGCTACCTGTGGATCCGTGACGATTCGGTCGAGATACGCAACGCCGATCATCTCTGTGGATCTAACACCCATGTAACCGAGGACACGGTCAGGTCAGAGACGGCGAAGGACGCGAAGGTCGCCTGTATCGGTCCGGCAGGTGAACGGCAGGTCCTGATCAGCGCCATCATGAACGACAAGCACAGGGCGGCAGGAAGAGGTGGCGTCGGAGCCGTCATGGGCTCGAAGAAACTGAAAGCCATCGCTGTCCTTGGCAGCCACGAAACCACCATAGCAAACAGAGAAGAATTCACGACCGTAGCTCGGTTGAGCCTCGAAGCAGTTGCCAAGAATCCGGTCACAAAGGACGCATTGCCGAACTACGGAACCGCTGTGCTCGTTAACGTCATCAACGAGATCGGAGCGCTACCGACCCTCAACTTCCAGAAGGGATACTTCGAAGACGCCGACGCCATCTCCGGAGAGACGATCAGGGAACGCATACTCGAGAAGCGAGTCGCGTGCGACGCTTGCACCATCGCATGCGGAAGAGAGACGAAACTCCCAGAACGAGAAAGGCAGGGTGAAGGCCCAGAGTATGAAACCGTCTGGTCATTCGGCGCAGCGTGTGGAGTACGCGATCTGGAAGCCATCGCGGAAGCGAACTATCTCTGCAACGAGTATGGCATCGACACAATATCCGCCGGGAGCACGATAGCGTGCGCGATGGAACTCACGAGCGCGGGCCATCTTGCGTCAGGCCCCAAGTTCGGCGACGCGGACGCCATGGTGAACTTGGTCACATTGATCGGCGAGCGGTCAGGGATTGGAGAAGAGCTCTCTGAAGGTTCCCTGCGGTTCGCGCGAAAGCATGGAAACCCCGAACTCTCAATGAGCGTGAAAGCGCTTGAGATGCCGGCCTACGACCCCCGAGGAGTCCAGGGCATGGGGCTCGCGTATGCGACGTCGAACCGCGGTGCATGCCATCTCCGCGCATACATGACCTCTCCAGAGGTCCTCGGAAACCCGGCTTTGATCGACCGTTTCAAGAAAGAAGGAAAAGCCAGCCTTGTTGTGTTGCTACAGAACATCTCCGCCGCCACCGATTCGATGGTCCTCTGTCGTTTCTCTCAGTTTGCCATGAACCCAGACCATTACGCACGACTGCTTGGAGCTGTCACAGATGTTGCCTTCACCGGAAGGGATCTGATCAGTATTGGTGAGAGAATCTACAACCTCGAACGTGCTTTCAACGCGAGAGAAGGATTCACCAGAAAGGACGACTCGCTGCCCAAGAGGCTCGTCGAGACGCCCCTCCCAGAAGGGCACTCGAAGAATGTCACAGTGGCCCTAGACCCGATGCTCGACGAGTATTACAGGCTCCGGGGATGGACAAGCGATGGCGTCCCAACCGTCAGCATCCTATCCGAGCTGAAGCTACATGATGCCTCAAAGCAGTTGGCGGAGACATACGCAATCTGACAATTGCTAACCCAACCTTGGCAGAAGAGAATCGCAAGACAGATTTCCCTCCTGCCATGGACTACTCGGCGAGGAGGTTTCCGTGTGGTATTAGACATAGTTTGCCAAATGGAGATAGATGAGAAGACCGCAAAGTGGAAGTCCGAATACAAAGGGAAGACCTACTACTTCTGCGCGCCTATGTGTAAGCAGAAGTTCGATCGGAACCCTGAGAAGTACGTCAAGTCCACGTAGATCACCGCTCAGGTGGGTTCGACGTGGAGAAAGAAACCTACCACAGAGGCCACTTGGTCGGCAGCGAAGTATTCCGGCAGCGCATCCAAAGGGCCGGCGAGTTGATGGAGAAGGCCGGCCTCGACGCGATTCTATTGACGAAGCCTCAGAACATGAGCTACCTCGTCGGCGACGGCAGACTGTGTGCCTTTGCGATCGTCGCCAGAAACGGAACAACGTATGTTGGCGTTCCGAAGACCGATGTACAGGACACAAAGAAAGGATGCGCGTCCGAGCATATTCTCGGGTTCGATGACGAGGTTGGGATGCTTCACTCCCTCATGCACGTCTGGAAGGAGCTCGGCCTAGAGAAAGGCAAGATTGGAGCCGAGAAGACATTCCTGAAGGTTTCAATGCTCGAGATGTTCAAGCATCCCCACGCCAAACCCGAAGCGCTCGAATTCTCAGATGCGACTGAGATAATGACAAACCTGAGAATCATCAAATCAGCCGAAGAGATTGAGAAGATCCGCAAGGCAAGCCGAGTCGCAGACAAAGCAATGGCTGCCGCTGTCAAAGCTGCCAAGCCACGAGTGTCCGAGGTGGAGATTGCGGGCGAAGCGGAATATATGATGAGGAAGAACGGGGCGGAGGAATTCTTCAGAACCTATATCGCCTCAGGACCGAGATCCTCGATCGCTCACGGAGTAGTGGGCCGTAGAAGATTGAAGAAAGGCGACCTAGTGATGATCGACCTTCACCCCACAGTCGACGGATATCACGCTGACCTATGCCGGACGGTCTGCGTCGGGAAACCACCAGAGAAACAACACAAGGCCTTTGACGTATACCTGAAAGCGCAGAGAGCCTCAGTAGAAGCCGCCGGGCCGAACACGACGATGACAAATCTGGAGAACATCATGCATGGGATCTTCGAGAAGGAAGGATACGAGGAGTACTTTGTGGGTCCTCCAATTCATGGTGTGGGATTGGAGTTCGAGGAGCCGCCACTACCTGCTGGACACGCGTTCTTCCATGGCGAGGAACCCAAAGACGAGCTCAAGCCTGGCATGGTGATATCAATCGGCAATTGTGGTCTCTATCTAGGCGAGTTCGGCGTGAGAATCGAGGACACCGTCGCGATTACAGAGAAGGGTCACGAAGAACTGACCAGATTCCGTAGAGCACTCTAGCCCGACCAGGTAATGGGCATCTTCTTCTGCTGACATCACTTAGTCGATCCATCTGGACTGAGGCTGGCTCCGATAGTGGAACACGCCGTAGGAACGCGTGGCATCAAGCTCTCCTTGGCAGCCTACGTGTTGCTGGTCATCATTCAACTTGCAGCATTTCTTGTTACGAACATCCTTGTATTGTTGGCACAGGCGTTTGAGATGTTGAGTGACGTTCTGATCTCCACTTTTCTCTTGTTGTCCGCGCATTGGTCTCGCAGGCCGGCGGACGAGGTTCACATGTTTGGTCATGGTCGAGCGCAGAATGTTGCAGCGATGGTTTCAGCAACCATTCTAATCTTCTTCATGAGCGTCGAGACACTCCGAGAGGCAATACCGAGACTGTATGGTGTAGGGGGCGGTGATATCGAGAACCTGAACCTTGCACTTACCGTGATAGTAGTTGGCGTGATTGTTGTCGCGATTCCGATAATTGACATTTCGAAGATGAAGGCGAAGGGAGCATCCGTGAGGGCACAACTAGTCGCGTTACCAAAGGACGAAGCCTCATACGTTGCTGCGATTGCAGCGCTGGTATTTGTTGCGCAAGGATACTACCTTGCCGATGCGTTCGCATCAGTTTTCATTGCAGCAGTCATCGCGCTAGGAGGACTGTACCTCATCAAAGACAACGTCCACTATCTAGTTGGCAAGGCACCTAGCAACGAGTTCATGTCCAGAGTGGAATCTACGGCCAGATCAGTAAAAGGTGTCATAGGTGTCCACGAACTGAAAGCAGAATACGTGGGACCAAACACGGTGCATGCCGGATTTCACATTGAAGTGGCAAGAGGAACCCCGATTGAGGAGGCCGACAGAGTAGCTGAGGAGGTCAACAAGAGGATCGCTGAGGAAACAGGCTGTCAATACTGTATAATTCACGTTGACCCCGCGAGCTAGCTGAGCTACACTAGACTCGGTCATCTAGTCGCCGCACCTCCTTGAGCACAGTCAGTGACCCACCTCTCACCTTCTGATTCAGCTGGAAATCCTTAAGATGCTTACAGAGCCCGCGTGGTTAGGCTGTACGTTTCTTGAAGATTCTGCAGATTCAGAAAGTGGCGACGGAGATTCTGAGAGAGATCCCTGATGGTAGCATCTGCCCAGAGTGTAATCAGGTTCTCCCCGCGACGATCTTCGAGCGCGACGGTAAGGTCTGGATAACGAAGACCTGTCCCGAGCATGGTGAATGTGAAGAGCTCTACTTCGGCTCGTTTGAGATGTACAAGAAGTTTAGTCGCTTCCAACACGACGGTAAGGGCGTTGAGAATCCGAACGTGCTCGTGAAGCAACCCGTATGTCCGATCGACTGTGGTCTCTGCAGGAGCCACCTAAGCCACACGGCGCTCGCCAACTTGGTTCTCACGAATCGATGTGACCTGACTTGTTGGTACTGCTTCTTCTATGCAAAGAAAGGTGATGAAAGCTCCTACGTGTACGAGCCAACCCTTGACCAGATTCGATCAATGGTGAAGACACTAACCGCTGAGCGGCCGGTCCCGGGTAACGCTATTCAGCTGACGGGAGGAGAACCAACGCTCCGCAAGAATCTGGTTGAGATCATCAAGATATGCCGAGAGGAAGGAGTCCAACATGTGCAACTCAACACCAACGGAATCAACCTCGCTCTCGACTCAGAACTCGCCAAGCGAGTGCGTCAGGCCGGTGTAAACACGGTCTACATGAGTTTCGACGGCGTGACGCCAAAGACTAATCCAAAGAACCACTGGGAAGCTCCCTACGCGATCGAGAACTGCAGGAAGGCTGGACTCGGAATCGTGTTTGTGCCGACGGTAATCAAGAGCATTAACGATCATGAGCTCGGAGGAATAGTTCGTTTCGCTCAGAAGAACATGGACATCATAAAGGCGGTGAACTTCCAACCAGTCTCGCTGACAGGCAGAATAACCAAAGCCGAGCGAATGAAACATAGGATAACCATTCCCGACTGCATAGAACGGATAGAGGAGCAGACAAACGGCGAGATATCGAAGGATGCTTGGTACCCGGTTCCAAGCTGTGTGCCGCTGACTCACTTCGTCGAAGCGCTGACGAAACGCCCCCGCTACGAGTTGTCAATTCACTTCGCCTGCGGTGCGGGAACATATGTCTTCAAGGATGGTGAGAAGCTGGTTCCACTGCCATCGTTCGTGGACGTGGAAGGCCTCTTCGAATATTTGGACGAGCGCGCAAACGACCTCAACGAAGGCAAGAACAAGTACGTCGTCATGGCGAGAGTTCTGGCGAAGATTGGGAGCTTCATAGACAAGAGCAAGCAGCCCAAAGGAATTAACCTCGGCAAGCTTCTCTTCAATGCGCTAGCAAAGAACGACTACAGCGCACTCGGAGAGATCCATCACAGATCGATGTTCCTTGGCATGATGCACTTCATGGACAAGTACAACCACGACGAGGAGCGTCTCAAGAGATGCGATATACACTACCTCAGTCCAGACATGAGGATCATCCCCTTCTGTGCGTTTAACGTGATCCCCGAATGGTATAGGGACGCAATCCAACAGAAGTATGGTATTCCGGTCGAGGCATGGGAACGCTCAAGCGGCGAAAGCCTCGAACAAGGTCTTTACAAGGGAACACTCAGAAAAGGCCATCCCTCGGGTTGCGGCTGTTCGCTTGGCAACCTGCAGCTAACCCAAACGCGTTAGCCAACTCAAGAATCTGATTCAGAGCCACACTTGCCCTACACATTTGATCCTGCAATTCAGGCCTTGCGATCCGAGAAAGGTTCGCTCGTCTCCCAGAGGCTGCCGAAATAGCTCTTTGCAAACTTCGCGAGGCCAACGTGATCCGACCAGATTGCGAGAACAACCTGTTTTGTCTCATCTTCTCCGAGTAAGAGCACCACCTCGCGTCCATCAACTATGACTCCACCGCCGAACATTTGATCTCTAACTCGAACATCGCAAACGCGGCTAAGCTCTTCGAGTGAAGCCGTCGCTGCCTTCTTCGTCGTCATCACTCGGACTCCGATGTCTTTTCTTATGATGGTCTTGAGCGTTGGCACGAGAGCATCCATCACTGCTTGTGGAATGACGGGAAGTGCGACCAGAATCTCCTTCGCTGCGTGGTCCAAGGTCTCCCGCGTCTTGGCGAGTATGTTGAACTCCCCCCGGACTATCCAGACATCTGGACGCTCGTGAACCTCCTTCCTCTCGTAGAGTGGTTGCAGCTCCTCTAGCACGATCGCCCCGTTCTGCCTGATGCGGTTCTCAACCTCGAGTCTCGTTACGTCCAGTGCCACGGACGGAGGCTTTGGATAGTATTTGCTCGGCCTGGCATGTTCCACTTCAACCCACCCCTTCTTCTCGAGACTGCCGAGCACCTCGTATGCTTTCGAGTAGGGAACATCTGATAGCTCACTTAGCTCATTCGCAGTCGCGGATCCAGCCTCAAGCAGGGTCGTGTATGCTCTAATCTCGTAGTCAGTGAGTCCAAGTTCTTGGAGCGATCGCCTAGTTCTCTCGCTAATTGACAACGATCTCAGGATCGGCCTCGTTCGATCTGTCTCATTGAGATGCAAACCTGCCTAGCTATAGCTTTGGGGCTTTCCAATCTCGGAAGATGTTGAGAGGTGGAGTGCACAAGCTTAACGCGAATGGAATAATAGGAGTCGCGACTCAGATACCAAAGGTCACAGCACATGCGCCACCCGTTGAGTCGTAAGATCACTTTGGTAGTTCTCTTCGGAGTCTTGGTCTTTGTCTCGAAGATCTTCATCCCCACACCATTCGACAAGATGGCGATAGCCGTTCAAGCGATTCTGCTCGCGATGGGGTTCCTATCGATTGGGCCGTTGGGGGCGACATACGTGGCAGGGGTCGGCGGAGTGCTCTCTGCTGTTTGGAGGGCCCCCTTCGCTCCGTTCACTCTGCTCCTAGCGTTCACGTATGGTCTACTGATGGACGTTCTATGCTATGCGTTCAGAGTCAAGCGTTCAGATAGTAGCATCAGAAAGGGTATGCTGGTATGCGCCGTGACGTTAGCCACAGTGGTGACGGGGCTCTTTAGCTACTACCTGACCATTTTCGTGTTTGCATTGCTTCCGAGGAACCTCTTCGTTGAGCTTGCGATCCTCGCCGCTGGCACTTTGAACGGACTTGTCGCCGGATTCCTAACCCCCGTCCTCTGGTCAAGGGTTGCGAGATATCTACTCTGAACCTCACGACCTTCGTTGGTTCGACTGACGGCATAGTCGATCTATTCCTTGTATTTCGTCGCTACGATTGGGTACTTTGTATGATGGTTATCATAACATTTGAATATGCCCTACGTCATAGGCGTCGGGGAGATACAAGCAATGACCATGGAAGAACAACCTACCAAGACGCTAGATGCGCGAGGCTTGGTGTGTCCTGAACCCGTCTTTAGGACGAAAGTCGCAGTTGACTCTTTGAAGGTTGGCGAATGCCTTCAGGTCCTCGCTGACGATCCAGCAGCAGAGCAAGATATCCCGAGCTGGGCAAGGAGGACCGGCCAAGAAATCCTCTCCTTCAGAAGAGATGGAAGGATTCTGACGTTCATGATTCGGCGGACAAAGTAGAGGGTCGACTTGGAAACCATAGAGACCTAACATGCAATAGCAGGCAGAGATAATGACCGCAGCGATCGAGCTCGATCAAGCCCTTTCCGTCAAGGTTGGCAACACACCACTCATACCACTCAAAGTCAAGTGGATAGAAGGCGTGTCAATGCACGCAAAGCTTGAATGGTACAACCCGTTCGGTTCGCTGAAGGATCGAGCCGCCTACTGGATGATCAGGGCAGCTGAAAGGTCGGAGCGCCTGAAGCGAAACGGGGTCATAATAATCGAGCCTACTTCGGGCAATACTGGAATAGCACTCGCAGGCATCAGCCGCCTACTGGGTTACAGGGTCCAGGCTGTCATTCCCGAGAAGGTAAGCCAAGAAACCAAGACGATCCTAATGACACTGGGTGCCGAGCTCCTACAGACTGAAGGCGACCTCTGTCCGAGGGTTGGTAGAGGCACCGACCAATCGATAGCCTTGGCGCAGGCCGTGGTAAGAGGCCATCCAATGAAGTACTACATGCCGAATCAATATGAGAATGAAGCGAACTTCCTCGCGCACTACGAAGGAACAGGACTCGAGATCTGGCGAGCAACAAGAGGTGGATTAACACATCTTCTCGCCGGCGTTGGTACTGGAGGAACCATTACAGGCGCCGGGGGTTATCTGAAGGACAGAAATCCACGAATCAGGATATGTGCCGTCCAACCACAGAGGAACCACCACATTCAAGGTCTGCGGAATCTCGAAGAATCATCGATGCCGAAGGTGCTGGAGAGGCACGCGGGGCTGATCGACGAATGGATCAAGGTAAGCGATCAAGAAGCCTTCGATGCGGCCAAAGAACTAGCGAGAGATCATGACCTTCTTGTCGGTCCGTCGTCTGGAGCGGTATACGCCGCCGCAAAGATGATGACCCAACGATTGAGAGGAGCGAGACTCGTCCTAGTATTCGGAGACGATGGAAGGAAATTCAAGAGTCTATACTCAGAGTTCAGAGTCTTCCAGCCGAACGAGTTTCAAAGACTGGTTTCAGAAGCAGACTATCTTCCAGCATCACCCATGTTTTCTCATCTCAGTCCAGCCGCCTAGGAGAGCTGCAGACTCCGAGCTCACGCGAGCACATGACCTGCATCATCCTTGTACTTCACTGGACTCGACGCACACTCGTCAGCCTCATCCACTTCCTGATGATGTTGATCTTCGCGATAGGGCTCACTCTCAGCTGGCGTAGATCTTCACATCTGGACTAGTCAAGAGAGGCCTTAACGGAAGTCAGGTAGCAGCAGGCTTGGTCTAGACACTGAGTCAGCCTAGCACGTGTTTGGGCGTGAAGGAACAGTACCCGATCTTGTCAAACTCACTTCTGATTCTTGACCACTCATCGTTCGGTATAGTCTGCAGCGCCATGGGGTAGAGCACATCGTCTTCTTTGAAGATGTGATTCCTCAGAGTCGGAACGATGAAGTCCGCTAGGCCGATCACCTGTCTGGAGAAATCAGCTTCGTCCAGGCTGCTAGCTCCTTCAACGAGGTCTTTGAGGGCTTTTTTCCTTTTCCTGAGTTCGTTGTGTTCGAGTCGCATCATGGACGGCGGTCCCCTGATCCCTCGTTCCTCTAGGCGAGGGAAGAGGGCGTCTTCCTCTCTCTTGTGGTGACTCTCGGCGTCTAGGAGACTCTGCGAGATGGTTCTGAGCTCGTCCAGCACAGTCTGGGGTTTGGCGTTGGTCTGCAACCTCTTCGCGACTTCCTCTAGACATCCGAGATTGCTGAGGATGACCTTATGCTCTTCTTCGAGTATCGCTATAGGTTGGGAAGGATTGGCTCCAGCCAAGGTGGATCCCGCGATTAAGTGAACCATCTTTCACGTGAAGCCGGCTGCTAATTAAGACTTTCTTAGACTCTCACGTAGGCGGCAGAGCTCTTATCGGGAACCTCGGAGGAATAAGGTGAATGGTGCTTCACGTGAATCCGCGGACTTGCGGTACATTCTTCGACATGCTTTCAACGAAGAGCAGAGTGGAAATCGTCGAGTCTCTCTATCGGGGAGAGAAGTCAGTGAGTGAGATCTGTGACAGTGTCAACGCGGAGAGAACGAACGTGTCTCATCAGCTGAAGCTGCTTCGTCAATGTGGCTTCGTGTTTGTTCGGCGCGAAGGCAAGAGGAAGATCTATTCTCTCAACTCAGAGACAGTGAAGCCCATACTCGAACTCGCGGAGAAGCATGTGCAGAAATACTGCAAGTCTAGGCTGGCAAGGCACGCCCGCTGTTCGTAGACGACTGGACGCCAAGCATTGCAGCGTTGTCGGCATGTCAGAGACTGGGAATGCTCGGCGATAACGTGGAGGGC
>Ga0209725_1000040_pt1 | contig 70456 bp, 63 predicted proteins | sample I18A1metaG_FD_184145 | JGI IMG/M metagenome (GOLD analysis project Ga0209725, IMG submission 184145) | Lake sediment bacterial and archeal communities from Gulf of Boni, Indonesia to study Microbial Dark Matter (Phase II) - ​I18A1 metaG... | ecosystem: Environmental > Aquatic > Freshwater > Lake...
ATTTGGTCGAGTCAGCAGACAACGCAGATGCGTGCACAGCAGCCGTAACGGTCAAAGCTAAGGAAGGCTTCTTCTATTGTCGGGCCCGTAGTCTAGGGCACCTGATCGTCTAGAAATAGCGAAAAGGTGCGGATAACCAGGATTAGGACACAGTCGCACGAATCGGTGCAAGCCTTCGGAACAGTTGGTGAGGGGAGCCTGGGGTCCAGGGTTCGAATCCCTGCGGGCCCACCACAATATTGCGGCTAGAAGCACGCTCAAAACCCGTCCGTCAGGCTCGCACATTCTAGATTAGCGTGTGCTGCTTTGCAACAGGCGGTCAGAGTCAATCGTGCGGGCTACGCCTACGCCTCAACGCGGTTCAAGAATTGGCCGAGCACCTGCAGATAACGTTCTGTCTCCTCCAAGTGAGGAAAATGTCCACTCTTCTCGAAGATGACCCATTCGGAGCCAGGTATGCCGCGATGCACTAGCTGCGTCACGAATGGGGTCGCGTAGTCAAATCGGCCTCCGATAACCAAGGTGGGCACACGGATCTCTCGAAGCCGATGTGTGATGTCCCAATCCTTGAGTGTCCCAGTCATGAACCATTCTATCGGCCCCCACATGGCATGATAGACCTCATCTCCTTTTTTGTCAGCCATCCGATTCAGACAATCTGGTCGTGGGTCAATACGGCCACTACCATGGCGACGAAAGAAAACCCGGCATGCTTCCTGATACTCCGGGGAGTCGGTCGTACCCGCTAGCTCATTCGTTGAGAGTGTTTCTTGTATCTCCGACGGAAGGTCAGCAATCAAGCGTCGCATCTCAGACACCCATTGGGGCAAGCTGGCGGCTGTGTCGGCGAGAATCAGGCTTGCCAGACTGGCCGGTCTCGTCAGCGCATACTCCATGGCCAGCATTCCTCCCCACGAATGGCCAAAGAGATGAACGCGTTCTAAGTCGAGGGTCCGGCGAATACTGTCGAGTTCCTCAAGATAGAGAGCCATAGTGTACGTTGATTTGTCTGTGAGAACGTCTGAGTTGCCACAACCTAGTTGGTCGTAGAGGATGACGGGGTGCCCGGTGGCGGCCATTGCCTCCAGAGGCTCGAGGTAGTCATGTGGTGCTCCTGGGCCACCATGCAAGCAGAGCAGCGGCAGCCTACCGGACTCCTCCATCGTGCCAACGACCCGATACCAAGTTCTATAGCCACGGAAGCGAATGTAGCCTTCCTTGCTCAAGACTGGCGTGGCCATGGCTCTTCCTCCTATGAAACATGAACACAAATCTTGACACTAGTTCCAGCAACAAAAATGCCTTGGGTCCCTGTGGGCCCACCAAGCGTCGTGCGTGTCAGAAGGGTGCCCCCCTCCCCGTAGGGAGGGGACTGCGTTGCATTCAAGATTGTCCGAGACCACCCCGTGAAACCCGGTTCAAGCATTCAGCATCAGTATCGAGAAATCCAAAATCGGCGCTAAAGTCCTGTTGAAGCTGTCTTCCCATCAGCTCGTCAGCTCTGACACCGATCTACTGTTACTGGTCATCTGGGTTCGAACCCGGCCCCCCGGAGCGGATGAGCCATCTCATCACTACTTTTTCGTTGCCTTACTTCCTCTCTCGCTATCGGACAGGTCATGGGTCCGCAAGGGGCAATCAACGAGCTTATCGCTAGCATACAAGTTTACACAACCCAACACGATCTGTGACAGACATGAAGTCATGCCAGTAGGCGCTAGACGACGATAAGCCATGCGTTCCCAGCCTATTTAGCATCCACAAGACCCTGCAAGCCCAAAGTGCTTTGTTGGTCGTGTACATTGGAGTACGATTGAGGAACCACAGCTATAAGTGAAATTGACCAGCGCTTAGACACAATCAGATTCGCTTTATCGCGTAGGGTTGAGTCAAGACGTGGACAGCTACATACTAGCAGCTCTAGAAGGTATTGTCGGCAGGGATTACCTCGCAACCGGTAGAGAACAGATCATCAACTATGTCACTGACGAGACTCCCGAGTCGGTTAGGCCTCAACCGGCGAGTGACGTGGTTTTGGTTAGGCCTGCTAACGCGCAACAAGTCTCCGCGATCTTGCAGCTTGCTACGAAGCACCTAGTTCCGGTCTTTCCGAGAGGTGGAGGTACCGGCCTCGTCGGCGGAGCAATCCCGACTCAGAACGGGATACTTCTCTCGATGGAGAGAATGAACAGAATCGAGATCGACAAAAAGAACATGATGGCCGTCGCAGAGGCGGGCGTGACTCTCAAGCAGCTCCTAGATGCTGCCGATGAAGCTGGCCTATTCTTTCCACCGCATCCGGGCGATGAGAACGCTCAGATCGGAGGGCTTGTCGCCACGAACGCAGGCGGATCAAGAGCAGTAAGGTATGGAGTCATGAGGAATCAGGTAAGAGCGCTGGAAATCGCGCTTCCTACAGGAGAGATGCTGAGTCTCGGGGGGAGACTGCACAAGAACAACGTGGGCTACGACTTGATGCAACTCGTAATAGGAAGCGAAGGAACGCTGGCAGTGATAACTAAAGCCACCATACAGCTGTTTCCGAGATTTGGGGCAACTGCGACACTCATCGTGCCATACAACGACCGACATAACGCGATATGCAGCGTCCCCACGATACTTCGAGAAGTGGGTGCGCCGCTTGCAGTGGAATACGTTGGAAAGGACCTGATGGAGAGATCTGCGAGACATCTTGGTGAGAGTTGGCCAGTGATGTCGGGGAACTGTTCTCTCATGATCATACTGGCCGAGCCGACCAGGGATCAAGTTCTCACGAACGGCGTCAAGATAGCGGAGATATGCCGACAGCACAACGGCCTCGAACCCATCTTCGCAGAGTCAAAGAGAGACGAAGATCGCATCCTGAGAATAAGGAGCAACATCTACTTCGCGTTGAAGAGCGAAACCTTGGACATTCTGGACGTAACGGTACCGGTCTCCGAATTGGCGGTCGTGGTGGGTCGGATAGAAGAGATCGCTGAAAGGGACAAGGTATCCCTGCCGGTCTTCGGGCATGTGGCCGATGGCAACCTACACGTGCACATAATGAAGGGACGCGGTGACAAACCGCAGGATCTGGGTCTCCTAAGGGACGAGATATATCGACTGGCCATGGAAGCGGGAGGCGTCATAACCGGCGAACACGGCATAGGGAAGATCAGAACAGACAAACTGCCAGCGTGCTTGGCGAAGAAAGAGATTGAGCTGATGAGAGAGATCCGGAGAGCCCTCGACCCGAGCAATATCCTCAACCCCGGAGCCAAGATCCAAGTCTGAGATGGAACCGCGACTTCAGCTTCCGAGCAACTCCGCTTTCGATTGTGGCCGACCAAACTCTTATGACATACTTGACAGCAATTTCTGGCAACGATGTCGTGTCCAGTTGGATGAGTTCAGGAGTGTCAGGCTTCTGGTAGCACCCATCACCCCAAGAGCTTCGGAGGTATGAGAAGCATGAGCAAACATGGCAGGATCCTCGTAATTGATGACGACGAGAACATCAGAAAGGCCTTGACGATGACGCTGGAAGGACAAGGATACCGGGTTGAGGGTGCGAAAGATGGCAAGGAAGCTATTGAGAAATCCAATTCAAGCTTCTACAATCTGGCGCTGATTGATATTCGCCTGCCCGATATGGAAGGGACGGCTTTGCTGTCAGATATGAGAGATACAACGCCAAGGATGGTGAAGATCATCATCACAGGCTACCCGTCCCTTGACAATGCAGCCGAGGCGGCCAACAGAGGCGCGGACGGCTACATAGTCAAACCGGTCAAGACCGAGCAACTGCTGTCGATGATCGAGGAACATCTTGGGAAGCAGCAGGAGGAGCTTAGGTACAGCGAAAGGAAAGTGGCAGAGTACATCGAAACTCGAGCAAGAGAACACGAAGCTGTTGAAAGAAGACGTTGACTTCCTGCGTTCTGCGTGACTGTAACCAAGATTGAGGCCGCTTGGTCTCTGGGTCCATCGAGCGTGCTCCTGTTCTACGGTGAAGTGTCGAGTCATTCAAGATCGAATCACAGCAAGAATGATCGGAACTGCCAAGTAGATGGCAGAGCTCCAAGAGAAGTTCAGGACGGAGAGTAGCATCGCTAAGACTGACACGCTTGGAACAACCAGACATCTCTTCTTGCCCAATTCGATCCTTGCTTTGTCAATGCTCCGGCTGATGAGGCGGTAGTCCTTCGAAGCATAAGACCACTGCCAATAGAAGAGGACCCCAATCACGAGAAGGTTCGCTTGCAGCACTATTGCAGCGAGGGTGTCTTCTGGGTAGTCGCCCGCAAGCGATGTCGAGAACGGCACGAGCGCGACGAACATCAAGGAAGCTATGTTGATCCAGAGAAGTCTTCTGTCAATGAACCTAATACTATGATACTGTGTATGGTGCCACACCCAGAAGCCAGCCAACGTCACAAATGCGATCACATAGTGTACGAAGTCCGGGTAGAGTCCCGTCAGGATCTCTTGTGCATGTTGCGTTACGACCGGATGCGATTTGACGGGCAGCTCCATGCTCGTTACCAGTAAGGTCATCGCAAAGGCGAAGATCCCATCTGTGAGCGCCTCAATGCGTCCTTTGGTGAGACCCGGCACGGTCGTGCTCTCTTCCGATCTTTCCATCTCGCTTCTCCTACCATGACGGGATGTAGTAGCATTCTTACAGCCTTAGAGACTTAAATCCGAAGTCCTGATTGTGCAGGGAAAACGCGGGTAGTCTGGATAGAGCGCCGATGAAGTGATTGAACTGTCCATTGTCACGAAGATCAGAGAAGAGTTCTCATTCATCAAGGGAAACTACGCCGTCTTGGTGCTCAGTTGGATACTCATGGATATCTCCAGTGAAATGCCGACGCCAAACTATCAGTACTACGTCCAAGCGCTTGGAGGCACAGGCGTCGCACTGGGGCTAATAGGATTTGGAAGCTTCATCGCGCTCGCCGCGGTGCAGTTCCCAGGTGGATATCTCGCTGACAGATACGGCCGAAGATGGCTAGTCTCGACTATGACGTTTGCGCTGGCACTATGTCATCTATTCTATGCGTTGGCGCCGACTTGGCACCTCATCCTCATCGGAGCCATCGTGATGAATCTATGTTTGATCTATCAGCCTGCCCTATGGGCGATGGTCTCCGATTCAATTCCTCCTGAGCGAAGAGGGATGGGCTTCTCGATAATCATGCTAATCAACAGCGTGACGACAACGCCGGGTCCCGTGATCGCGGGGATTTTGCTGTGGCAATTTGGCTTGGTTCCGAGCATGAGGATTGTCTACCTGATCGTGACTACGCTTTACCTCTCCGCCGCATTCCTGAGACTACGGCTCAAGGAGACAATGACGATCGGAGACCCCATCAGGATGCAGGAGTTCCTCTCCTCCTACCCAAAGGCCATCAGAGAAAGCTGGGGAGCATGGAAGGTCGTTCCCCGTTCAATGGTTTGGCTGTTCGTGACACAGACCATGGCCATGTTCGGCTTCTCACTTGTGCAAGTCATACAAGCCTTGTACGCGAGGGATGTCCTGCTCATACCAGAATCGATCTGGTGGATCGCATACGTCCCACTGTTCCTTTCCATGCTCGTTGTTTCAATTCCGATAGGCAGAGTCATCGACAGAGCGGGAAGAAAGACTCCGCTACTCCTGTCAACAATCCTTCAGATTCCCAGCGTTCTACTGTTCATCTACGGGGACTTTACCAGAGTGCTGATCTCTATGGCGTTGTTAGGAGTCGTGATGCTGCTTGGGATGTCTGCTGGCTCCGCGTTGCAAACAGACCTAATCCCGAAAGAGAACCGGGGAAAGATAATAGGATTCACGAACTTCTTGGGCTACATCGTGATGGGAGTCGGAATGCTCCTCGGGAATTGGCTGTATGTTAGTTTTCTGCCGCAGCTACCGTTCTTCGTGTTGCTTGCGCTGGCCCTTCCTCAGTTCATGATTGCGTTACTTCTAGTTCATGAGCCGAAGAAGAGAGAGCAATAGCGAACAAAGGATTCAAGCTTGAGTGATGTCCCTCACGAGGAATCGGTCACCATAGCGTCCATTGGGGGTGGCTGTCTTCCTCTCACCAAGGAGGCGACCGTCCCAATTGCGGCTACAAGCGCAGACACTGCAAATACGTCTTTCATTCCAATGATGAATTCCTCTCTCGCGACAGGGTTGTCTGCACCCAGTCCCGCAAGAAGTTGGAGGATCGCTTCAGGCGCCAAAGCACTTGCGATGCCGGCTCCGACCAACGCCAATCCCATTGACTGCCCCATGAATCGCATCGTGCCGAGTGTTCCAGCAGCTACTCCAAGTTCCGAGCGCTGAACCGAACCCATGACAGCGCTCGTGTTAGGGGAAGAAAAGAGTCCAAAACCGATTCCTATCACCAGGAGTCCTACGACAACATCCTCAGCCGAGGAATCGATGCTCAGGCGAGACAAAAGGATCAGGCCGAGAGAGACGATGATCATCCCAGCCGAGCCGAGAAGCCTCGAGCCAAATCGATCCGAGAGCCACCCACTGACAGGCGACAGAAGTGCCATAGCAGTCGACATGACGATCAGCAAGATCCCCGCCTCCTGAGGATCAAGTCCTTTCACATCCTGCAAGTAGATCGATGTCAAAAACGTGACTCCTGTGACAGCAATGTAGCTCAGAAATGCTGCTGTATTTGCAGCAGCGAACATGCGATTGTTCGCGAACATCCGCAGCTGGAAAGTCGGAAAGCGGGCGAGTCTGCCCTCGACGTAGATGAATAGGAGAAAGGCGCCTGCACTGAGCAACAACAGAACGAGAATAGGGCTCGACAACCATCCGAAGCCACCCCCGAGCGTTAGAGCCACCAACAGAGACGCGAGGGCGAGCGATAGCGTCCCGGCTCCTGCGAAGTCAAATCCCTCGCCCTCTATCTTCGCTCTCGTATCTTTCAGCCTGAGAGTGGCGAGCGTCACTACGGCAATCCCAATCGGAACGTTGACGTAGAAGATGGATCTCCAACCAAAGGATTGAACGAGTATCCCGCCGATCACTGGACCGGTCATGAGTCCACCATAAACGGCGGTCGCGTTGATGCCCAAAGCTTTGCCTCGTTCGGAGCTCGGAAACGCATCGGTCACAATGGCAGCTGCATTGGATGCAATGAAGGCTGCACCAACCCCTTGGACCGCCCTGAACATCACAAGCTGCAAGCCTGTTGCAGAGGCTCCGCACAGAACAGATCCGGTCGTGAAGATGATGAAGCCCAGTATGTAGGCACGTTTTCTGCCCCTAAGATCGGCGAGTCTGCCGGCATTTATGAGAAGCACCGTCAACAGAAGAAGATAGGCTAACGGTATCCAGACTACGGTCTCTAGTCCTAACTTGATTGAAGAAGCGATTGATGGGATTGCTATTGTCACTATGCTTCCGTCAAGTGGTGCCATGAACGCACCCAAGGTGGTGACGAAGAGTACCGTCCATTTGTAGTGTGGATCTATTGCGGGACTTGGAGTCTGGAAGGTTCCGTTCCTCCCCGTCGCTTGTCAGGAAGCACGGGCCAGATGGTTCCAAGAGTTAAATGATCTGATAAGGCCTCTTGGTCTACGCTGGAGTAGAGCAGTTGGACATTGAGCAAATACGGTCAGAGTTGCCTATCACGAGCAAATACATCTACCTTGATCACGCAGCGGTCGGTCCGCTGCCGACAAAGGTTGCTGAAGCAGCGAAGCGAGTCGTGGATGAGAAGTGCGAGGGTGACCTACACTGGCAGTCTTGGGAGGAAACCGTTGAGGCAACAAGAGAATCCATCGCAGCTCTCATTGGAGGAACGACGGGCGAAGTGGCCCTTGTTCACAGCACTTCTGACGGCTTGGCCATCGTGGCAAATGGGCTCTCATATGAGAAGGGAGCGAACATCGTCACATGCGACATGGAGTTCACGTCGAATCTCTTCCCATGGCAAGCGCTCACAAGACGCCAAAGCCTCGAGCTGAGAGTTGTCAGAAACCGTGATGGCAAGCTACTGATGGAAGACTTCTCCAACGTAATCGATTCTCACACAAGGCTCGTGGCAGTATCCCATATTCAGTACTCGAATGGGTTCAAGATCAATCTTGGCGAACTCTCGAAGATCGCTCATGCGAGCGGTGCCTACATTGTTACTGATGGGGTCCAGGCTGTCGGCCAGATGCCCGTTGATGTATCCAAACTCGGGCTCGATTTCCTTGCAACGAGTGGATACAAGTGGCTCCTCTCACCGATCTCGACGGGATTCCTGTACGTACGGTCAGGTCTATTGGAGGAGCTCTGGCCGACGATCGTTGGCTACCGCTCGGACGAGAACCCCATGGAATTTGACTTCAGAGAGTTTCGGCCAGCAAGAACGGCTCGAAGGTATGAGGATGGGCAGCTTAACTTCCCAGGCTTCGCTGGGATGAACCAGGCCATCAGGTTCCTGCAAGGTGTTGGCCTCGAAACCATATGGAGCAGAATCCTTTCTCTTGTCGACCGGCTGACAGACGGCGTCGGACGAAGCAAGGAGGTCCAAGTGAGAAGTTGCTTGGATCAAGAATCGAAGACAGGCATCGTCAACATTGGATGCGGAGATGCGTCTCTGGTTGCTGAGCGGCTCTTGAAGCGAGGGATAGTGACATCGGTCAGGGGAGGCGGGCTGAGGATTTCTCCGCACTTCTATAACACCGAGAATGAGATTGATGCTTTGATTTCAGAAATCAATGCTCTGTAGACTGAAACTGGTCGGGTTCACGCTACTCGAAACGGAGGCTACTGGGAACTGGAAATCTCGTCCAGTGCCTCCGGATTATCCAGCGTTGAGAGATCGCCAAGGTCCGTCCTGCCAAGTAGGCGTGACCTGATAGTTCTCCTAACGATTTTCCCAGATCGTGTCTTCGGAAGTTGCCTGACGAACCGAATGTCCTTTGGACTGAAAACCTTCCCCATCGATCTCGCCACGTGGTGTTTCAGCGCGTCCCTAAGGTTCTCACTCGGCTCCACGCCATGTCCGAGCACTACGAAGCAGACGATTTCTTCACCCTTCAACGGGTCTGGAATGCCGATTGCTGCAGCCTCTGAGACGCTTGCATGCTGCATGAGAGATGACTCCACTTCACCGGGGCCCACTCGCCTACCTGAGACCTTGATGGTGTCGTCCGCTCTTCCAAGCACAAACCAGAACCCATCGCTGTCAACGATTGCCCAGTCAGCGTGATTCCACACCTTCGGGAACTTCGACCAATATGTCTCGATATATCTGTCAGGATCATTCCAGAACCCCTTTGTCATGGACGGGCAAGGCTTCCTTATGACGAGGTAGCCCACCTCTCCTCGGACAGAGTTGCCCTGTTCGTCGAACACATCGACATCCACTCCAAAGCTCGGGGTCCCGACCGTGCAAGGTTTCAGTGGTGATATTGGAGAGGGGGATGCGGTGAACCCTATCAGCTCAGTTCCTCCCGTCACGTTGATGATGGGCAGTCTGCGGCCTCCCACTTTCTCGAAGAACCAATTCCACGATTCGGGGTCCCATGGTTCACCGGTGGAGCCCAGAACCCTAAGGCTTGAGAGGTCATGCCCTGCTAGGTGTTGGTCACCGTAGCGTATGAGCAATCTGACGAGGGTAGGCGAGATTCCGAATATGCTTATCCTGAAATTCTCGACAATTCCCCACAATCTGTCAGGCCGCGGGTAGTCGAAGGCACCCTCAAAGAGAACCACCGTGCCTCCAAAATTCGTCGTGCCAATAATCATCCATGGACCCATCATCCAGCCGATGTCAGTGACCCAGAAGATCACATCTTCATCCTTGAAGTCGAAATGATATCTTACGTCCTTCGATGTTTCGATCAATGCTCCAGCATGTGTGTGCACCGTGCCCTTCGGCTTGCCCGTTGTGCCTGAACTGTAGAGAACAAGCGACGCATCTTCCGCATCCAAGGGTACAGTGCTGCTCTCTCTTCGTTGCTCTTTGACAAGATCATGCCACCAGATGTCACGTCCTTCCTTCCATGGCACTTCGCGGCCCAATCTTCTGGAGACAACAACGTGCTCGATGCTCTTCACAAGATCACACGCGACGTCCGCTTCCTCTTTCACGGGACCATGCTTTCCCTTCCTGAGCGAGCCATCGGCCGTCACTAGTACCTTCGCGTGCACGTCATTCAGTCTTGAAGCAACCGCTGAAGCTCCAAAACCAGAGAATATTGGAACACAGATTGCGCCGATCTTGAACGTAGCGAACATTGAGATAGGCACTTGAAGGGACATGGGCATGTACAGTCCTACGGCGTCGCCTTTTGCCACCCCCAGACTCTTCAAGCCATTTGCGAATCTGTTGACTTCCTCAGACAAGTGACCGTACGAAAGCTTCTTGACATCACCGTCTTCCCCTTGCCATATCATTGCGATCTTGTCTTTCATGGCGCTGGCTTGGCGATCAACGCAGTTGTGGACTATGTTCAGCTTCCCGCCGACGAACCATCGAGCCCATTCGACTCCTTTTGAGGTGTCTAAGACTTTCTCGTATTGCTTGAACCAGTCGATGTTCAGGTCTCTTGCTGCTGCGTCCCAAAACCACTCGATCTGATCCGTTGAGCGCTTGGTCAGCTCATCGAGCGTCCGTATGTTGTGTTTCTTCATGAATCTGTTCAGGTTGCTGCTGTCGACGTGCTGGCTAGTGGGCTTCCAGACAATCGACATCTCGCTTTCGCCTTTGGCGGTTGCATTGTCAAGTATTTAGTGTTTCCAAGTCCTGTCGTCGCTCTAACAGAGAGAGCTGCAAGGCCAATTGCCAAATGAGCTCGCTGCCAAATGCAACGGCCTCATATGAGATACAGCAGAGCGATATCATGATGTGGTTTTTCGCTGAACATCAAAATCGAGAGGGGACGGAGCTGTGACTGACTTTAATATAGCCTCGGAATTGCATCTAAGCGGTCACGCCGTATGGCGTCTGGAGAACCAGTAACCAAGGACAGGGTCGCAGGCCTACGCAAGCTACGAGAGAAGGCCATGCTTGGCGGCGGCCAAGAGCGGATCGACGAACAGCATAAGAAGGGAAAACTGACCGCACGAGAGAGGTTGGATATTCTCCTTGACCCAGGTAGCTTTGTCGAACTCGACAAATTCGTGATGCATCGCTTTCGTGACTTCGGCATGGATCAGAAACGCTACCTTGGAGACGGCGTCGTGACCGGTTACGGCACAATTGACGGACGCAAAGTGTACGTCTTCTCCCACGACTTCACGGTATTCGGCGGCTCTTTGGGGGAGATGTTCGCACGCAAAATATGCAAGATCATGGACCTAGCGATGAAGGCCGGAGCTCCTGTAATTGGTCTCAACGATTCGGGCGGGGCCAGAATACAGGAAGGAGTCGTCAGCCTCGGCGGCTATGCCGACATATTCTTCCGAAACGTGTTGGCTTCTGGTGTGGTTCCCCAGATTTCGGCCATCATGGGTCCTTGCGCAGGAGGAGCGGTGTACTCTCCCGCCCTAACAGACTTCGTCCTGATGGTGAATGAGACGAGTCACATGTTCATTACGGGTCCTGATGTGGTGAAATCTGTGCTAGATCAGGAAGTGACGTTTGAGGATCTCGGGGGTGCATCTGTACACAACAGATCGAGCGGAGTCGCGCACTTCCTCTGTTCCAGCGATGAGGAGTGTCTAAGAACCGTGAAGCAACTGCTAAGCTACATACCATCCAACAACTTGGACGATCCGCCCATCATTGACACACGCGATGATCCAAATCGAGCGGACGAGGCATTGAGTTCGGTCGTTCCGGACGATCCCGACAAGTCATACGACATGAAGGAGGTCGTGACATCAGTCCTCGATAGACACAGCTTTCTTGAAGTTCATGCTTTATGGGCGCCTAACATAGTCGTGGGTTTCGGTAGGCTCAACGGGCGGTCAGTTGGCATAGTTGCGAACCAGCCCAAATTCTTCGCAGGGGCCCTCGACATTGCTTCTTCAATCAAGGGTGCGCGTTTCGTGCGGTTCTGCGACGCGTTCAATATTCCCATAGTCACGTTTGTCGATGTTCCAGGCTTCCTGCCTGGGCTCGAACAAGAACATGGAGGCATCATCAGACAAGGAGCGAAACTGCTGTACGCTTACTGCGAGGCGACAGTGCCTAAGCTCACTGTCATTGTACGGAAAGCCTATGGCGGAGCATATGATGTCCTCGGAAGCAAGCACGTTCGAGCTGACTTCAACTTTGCATGGCCGACGGCGGAGATCGCAGTCATGGGGCCCGAAGGTGCCGCAAACATAGTCTTTCGCAAGGAGCTGGCAGACGCATCTGACAAGCAGGCGAAACGACGCGAACTGGTAGCCGCTTATAGAGAGAAGTTCGCGAATCCATATATCGCCGCCGAGCATGGCTACATCGACGATGTGATCGAGCCCGCGGAGACGCGGTCACGATTGATTAGTGCGCTCGAATCCATAGCTGCGAAGAGCGAGAGTCGACCGGCAAAGAAGCACGATAACATACCACTATGAACCGGGCTTGCGCACATTGGCTTTTCCTCTCTTCAAGAAGATCCTGATCGCAAATCGGGGCGAGATCGCCCTGAGAATAATCAGGGCGTGCAGGAAGCTCGGTATCGGTACCGTGGCGGTCTACTCGGACGTTGACATCGAATCGTTGCACATCAGAGCAGCGGATCAGGCCTTTCGAATTGGACCAGCCCCTCCGCACGAGAGCTATCTGAATCAGCACCGCATCCTCTCCGTCGCCTCCAAGTGCAACGCTGAGGCCATACACCCTGGCTACGGCTTCCTAGCCGAAAATCCTGATTTCATACGCGCTTGCGAGGAGAGAGGACTCACCTTCGTTGGACCATCAAGCACGAGCGCCGAACTCCTCAGCAGCAAGCTTGAAGCGAGAACAACCATGGCCAGCGCCGGAATACCTGTCATTCCCGGATCCGAACAAGCAATCCAATCGGAGGACGAGATAGTAGCCGCGGGAAAGGATCTCGGCTTTCCGGTCCTCATCAAAGCTGTCTACGGAGGAGGTGGGAGGGGGCTTCGGATCGCTCACAACATTCGTGAGGCGCGTAGGTTCTACAAGGTAACGCAGACTGAAGCACGGTCCGCCTTCGCAAAGCCTGATGTCTACGTTGAGAAGTACATCGAGAAGCCGAGGCATGTCGAGATTCAGGTTCTTGCAGACAAGCACGACAGTGTGGTTCATCTAGGCGAACGGGAGTGCTCAATTCAACGGCGGCATCAGAAACTCATCGAAGAGGCTCCATCGGCTGCTGTTAGCCGCAAATTGCGAGAACGCCTCGTGACTTCTGCAATCCGGGGAATCAAAGCCGCTCACTACGAGAATGCCGGAACCGTCGAATTCCTTCTGGATACTGATCAAAGGCACTACTTCCTTGAAGTGAACAAGCGTCTTCAGGTCGAGCATCTCGTCACAGAGATGACCACTGGAATCGACATAGCTGAGCAGCAGATACGGATAGCGGCCGGAGAGCGCTTGGCGTTCCGGCAGAGTGAAGTCCACGTGAATGGTTGGGCTATCAATTGCAGGATAAACGCAGAGGATCCTGCAAGAGGGTTCTCGCCATCTCCGGGAAGGGTCCTCTCATATGTTTCCCCGGGGGGGCCCGGCATTAGAGTCGACAGTGCTCTCTACTCGGGCTACAGGATTCCTGAGTACTATGACTCTCTGATCGCCAAAGTGGCAGCTTGGGGAGCCAACCGTGTGGAAGCGATTGCAAGGTTGAGTACGGCATTGGATGAGCTCGTAGTTGATGGGGTCACCACAACCGTCCCCATTCACAAGACGATTCTCCACAGCCAAGCTTTCAAGCGTGGCGAGTTCGATACTCACTTCATAGAAGATCACCTTCGTATGCGGCGACAAAGCCCGCATGTCTCGGGCGACGAGGCGGCCGCCCTATCGGCTGCGATTGCAAGCGTGTTGGGTATTGTCAAAGTGGTACCAGCCGTCGGTCCCCAAAGAACGGCCCCGCTGGGTTCCAAGTGGCTCGTTCGTTCCAGACGTGACGCAACTCAAGCGAGACTGCAGCGGAGTTCTAGGTATTTTGAGACGATTTGAAGTCGTCATCGATGGGAAAGCTCACACGATCTCACTAGACTATCCAATCACAGAACGCTCGAAGATACGTGCCGCAGTAGATGGAAAGAGGGCGGTCGCTCTACTCTCTCACCTCTCGAAAGGCGAACCGAGCGGGATCCTGCGCATCAACAACCGTGACTTCCACGTAGACTTCAGCGGAATGAGCGATGCCAGTTCTCCCATGATACGAGTGGACGGACATATGTTCTCGGTGAAGCTACGAGAGCTGCCGTTGGAACCTTTAGAGACAGAGCAGCCTTTGACCACTGCAAGGGAAATCACCGTGCCCCACGGAGTGGTAGTTGCCCCGATCCCGGGAAAGGTCATGTCTGTTCGCGTCGGGAAGGGTGACCTTGTGAGATCTGGGCAACCCATCCTGCTGCTCGAAGCGATGAAGATGGAGAATGAGATCGCCTCCCCAAAGGCCGGAACAGTCAAAGATGTCTGGGTGGCAGAAGGAACCACCGTGACAAGAGGTCAGAAGCTCCTAGAGATCTCCTAGCTGAAGATCCTTTGCGAATGTCCGGAGAATAGCCGAGGGAGGAAGATCCGCCTCATCGTCGACCCACGTTCGAGTCTCCTGAAGTCCTCTTCGAAATCCGTAAGATCGCACTGACCAAGACTCCGTGCTTGCCGAGAAAGTCTATCATCTGCCAAATCGAGATCTCGGCTTGCTCTACCGCTCATGAAAGGGTGAGAGATCGTCGTGAAGGGACTCGACTGTTCTCTCGAGTCTCCATTTCTTCGCGTACTGCTCCATCGCCTTGTTAAGCACGGTCGACTTATCGAGTTTATCTTCCCTTGCGATCTCCTCAACGAGGCGAATGCGATCCTTCGGAAGTCTAGAGGGAGTGGGAAAGGTCTTCCTCTTGCTTTCATTTCCTAGTCCTTGGATTTGCTTTGTAACGAATTGTCGGACGATTGGAATCATTTGTGGGACAATTCCTTTCAATTGCTTAGTCCTTGGCGGGCTAACGCTTCAGCTTGGTATAGGGCAGTCTGCACCCTCGATGATGAAAGCCCCAAACCGAACCTCGATTCTCTCAACTTGAGATGCGTAGACTGTTGCGACAGTCGGCTGTGACCATGGGCAGTCTCCCATTGGGGAACGGAAGGGTCATCCTCGGATCAGTATGCGGAGCCGATCTTTGAGGCTCAATTTCGTCCGTAATGAAGGTCGATATGAGCCGTGTCGTCGTTGTCCTCGAGGTTTTCGGCAACGCTTATTTCGCGGCCGTTTCGTTTCTGATGTGGATCCCGCGGTAGCTCAGCCTGGTAGAGCTTCCGAGTCAGGCGGCGAACCTGACGGAGACGCTGTAGACCTGCGCCGACGGCGCGGGCCACGTCAGCCTATCAGGCGCACAACAGACACCGGAGACTCGCACGATGCCAGCCGGACTGTCGCCTGTTCAAATCAGGCCCGCGGGACCATATCTTCTGTTCGGAGCAACAATCGGACTTGGTACTGACGTTGGTGCGGTGCACCTAGGTGCAAACGGATTTGTGCTCGCTTGGGCTCCTGCGGAGGTCTGCGCGCGCTCCGGATTCACGCTTTGTTCGGCGATGAAGTGGTATAGATTAACGGCTTGCGATGTACGGGTCGAACCCCGGGATTGAGTGGACCAAGAGTTGCACAACCTCTACATCTAGGAAACAAGCGAGGGCAGCGCACTTACCATTTTATGTGTTCCGTCAGAAGCCCCTCCCCCGATGGAGCTTCAAATGAAAGGAATGAGGTCCCAAGACCGTGACGATCAATATGCCTTTTTTGACCTGTTACAGAAATGGATTGAAAGTCTTAGTAGTAGGCGCTCATCAAAGAATGGCCGTCTAAGCATCGTTCGACAATTCTTCGAATATTACCGACGTCCTCTACCGCCGACATCTAGGAAGTGCTTGCACGGTGAAGTCGGACCTCCCCGGAGGGGGCTAGAGTCTTCACAAAATGATCGATTGTCTACGGTGCATACCGGAGCTCTCAAAGCATCAGTAGTGCATGTGGCAACTGCATATCAACCAAGAGATCGTTCGATTTTATCCACTTTATCTTCATTCAGGGGCAGCGAGGCTTTCTCCAGTATGCTGCCCAGAAGCAATAGATGTTCGTCAGAGACGAGGTTCTCTGTCGATGCTTCGATGCAGATTCTGTCACCAGGAATAGCCGATTTGAGAAGGTCGAGCAGATATCTCTTCACGGTGTCGGTTCCCAGATAGTAGACAGAAGCTGGAAAACCAATCAGGATGACCTTGTCCCTCCAGAGGTCTAAGGCATCGCGAATGGAAAGGTCACCCATCGGCGGGGGATGAAAGGCCTCAATGATGTCCTGAGGGCACTTTGCGATGAGGTCTTTGAGTATGCCGAGCCTCCCGTCGAAGTGAGATGCCAAGAGCTTACTCTTTTCGTGCAGCGCCTTTGCGCACTTCTCATAGCTCGGCATGAAGTATTTCTGGAAGAGGATTGGGCTGATGAGGACGCCGTCAACATTGTCGCCGAATATCACGGCGTCGGCAGGAGATTCCGCGGCGATCCTGTAGATCTCTTCATACCTCCGGTCGATAGTGCTATACAGGTTCTCGACCTTTTCACGGTGCCTGGCGTGGTGTATGTAAAACGCGGGGGTTCCGACCCAGTCGACCATCAGCATCTGCATTGGGGAATGAGGAAGACCAGCCACGATCACGCCATCGCCACCGAGCCATCGCTTAGCCTGCTCTATGGGGAAGTAATCGGCTTTGTAGACCGTGTCTTCTACCATGAACTTGACAACATCGTAGTCCTCGGGTTTCTTAATTCTCCGCTCAACAGTCCAAGGAGTCACATCTCTCCAGCTGCGCTGCTCCTTCCACTTACCCGCGCCTGGTTCCTTCTTCAGTCGCTCGGTGACAGTCCCGACGGGGGTGTGATATTCTATGAGCGTTGTGCCCGAACCCCAGGAAGGGCCCCTGCGCTCAACGGTGTCTACATGAGGCATTGTTTCCACATAGCATGGTCGTTGCCACCACACGCCCATGCATCTGTTTCGAGCTTCTCTCTCTCCCTCTCCGGTCTGGAGGCGTCTCCAGAGGTGGAAGAATGGAATCTTGTCGGCGCGCTGCCCATGGAGGGTCGTTAGGATCCTTTCGCGATAGTTCATCTGGGCCGTCCACTTTCACTTCCGCTTGATTCGCCCACTTGCAGTAATCAAAGGTATTTTGGAAAAGTGGTTATTGCAGGTATGCTTGTATTCTGGTGTCATATAGTCTAAGCCTGTGTGGGATTTCAGACCCCCCATTGCCGATAGGCGGCCTCTCGACAACTAGGAAATATGCACACTGTTCTCGGACCCGTGGGCGTGAATTGCGTGTGCTGCGTTTTGTCGATTGTGAAAACAGTCGCGGGGCGCCCGGTTTCCCGATGTAATGGGATCACTTACCGCGGTCTATTCTGCAATATTCAACAAACTTCAGATGTCCTGCCTCTCTGCAAAATGGGTGAACAATTTTCATTTTTGTTTTCCATGTCGAAGACTGGGCCGCTCGCCCCTGTGGGTCGAACCATGCCCTCTAGCATGTATAAGCAAACTGTCTACAGAGGCCAGAAATGCGCGTCCGACACTGACAAAATTCAGTTTGGGGGGAAAAAGGGCATGGGCGCGGCTTATTTGCTATGGTGGAGCGTAAGATAGTCTTCGATTGAGCCATTTCTGCACTCCTCGCAAAAACTCAAAGGGTATTCCTTCGGTAGTCGTCGGTCGCACTTCTCACATTTCGGCATTGGGTTCGCCCTCATGCTAGGACTCGCAGGTCGTCGGCTTCTTACATTATGTGGATGGATTCGTAGAGTGTGAGTTGTTGGGCCGCCCATTTTCGATAGATTTCTTCTCGGTTCATGTCCGGACACAAAGTAGCTGCTAAATCGAAGAAAACCTGAATGCGAGGTCGTGAATAGCGTCCCAGTAGTGGACTAGTATGGCATTCTCCAAAGCGGTGCAAATTCAGCAATTGGACGCCCTGTTGCGTTCGAAGTACAGAGTCGCTATGCTTTCGGGGTTATGGCAACGCAATTGTCGGCTATGTGCCACAGGTGCAATCCTGCAAGGATCAGGAGTACGAGGCGGTCTCAACCCCAGTGACAGAGACGGCAATCGATAGGATAGAAGAATCACTGGTAGCAATGGTTTCTGAATGGGCTACTTGCCTAGAGCCAAGACGCCCATCCAAACTCCAGTGCCATCACTCTAAGAGGCGTCTCGACAACGAGCCCGGGGACACCGCTCGCCTATTCTCCGTCTGGTCATGAGCACTTACACAGCTATTCCATGCAAATCTGATCTTGATGTTGGTGTTCTGCCCCAGAGGGAAAGGATGGAAGGCCTACGTACGAGTCGCAGACTAAGCGGGCTTGATGGGTTTCTCAGCTAACGTCCTCACTATTCTCACTATGAGATCGTTTTCTCCGGTTTCTCTAAGTCTAATATCTACTTCATCGGTTTCGATATATCCCTCTTCGTTGAAAGGAGAATCGTGACCAGGGAAGATCGTATGAGGTCTCATTTTCCTTATTCTCTCTATACTCCTCCTTGCCATGACCTCATCATAGAATATGAAGTCGGGAAGGCCCCTTCTGAGGGCACGAAGATTGGGCAAAGCGTCGCCTGAGACTACCACAGTTCCGCCAGGGTCTTCAACTACCACAGACATATGCCCGGGGGCATGCCCAAAGGTGTCTATGGTGCGCACATTCCTAGTCAATTCATAGCCGTCTTTGGAAATGAGTCTGAGATTCATGCTCTTCAGGAAGGCCTTGAAGGACTCCGTGGGCAAGTCCTTCACGCCAGACAAAGTACCCATATTGAACTCCTTTTCGTGTACCAATATTTCCGATCTGTTGAACAAGTCCACATTCAGGCAATGGTCCCAGTGAACGTGTGTTAGCACCACATAATCCACGTTCTCGGTTTTCAACCCTGCTCCCGAGATGGCTACGCGGAGCTGATCCCTGTTGCCGTAGTGTCCCACGTCTATGAGGATCCTCTTTCCCTGGTCCTCGACCAATGTCACACTGCCTGCCCCCATCGCTCCATAGCTGCTTCTTATTCCCGCACCTCTCAGAATTCTACGTATCATACAAGGGCCCCTAACCGTTCGGTATTCGAATCACTGGATCAAATTCCTACCCTTAGTAAGGATTTCTGCAACGAGTCAATCGGCTATCTCACGCCAACTGCTTCCACCAAGGATGGTTGATCCTGTATAGGCCTAATAATTGTGGACGTGCTTCTGGAGAAACGTTGCTGTGTGCAGTAGTAGAAACGCAACTTCCAAGCTGAAGATTAGCCATGAGGAAATCAAGCATATATACAACGAGGAAAACCAGTCGCTATGGTCTGTCGCCTCCTCACGTTCAGCGAGCGAGACAGATTTGGGGCCAACGCCCTCCAATGTCCGCATATGTATGTGGCATCGTACTGGGATGACTATGCATATGGGATCTCACGCGAGAGTGGAATTTGAGCATGCTAAAATTTGGATTCGACCTTGATGGAGGATGGTTGTCTCCGCAGGAACATATCGCCTCCACACGTGTAGCTGAGAAGTTAGGCTATGACAGTGTCTGGATGGGAGATCATTTTCTTCCTTGGTTTCATAGCGACGCTCAGGCGCCAGCGGTGTGGCCTTGGCTCGGGGCAGCACTTGCGTCGTCTTCATCGATCAAGATTGGACCTAGTGTCACTGTTCCGATCGGCGGAAGGTACCACCCACTGCTCGTTGCTCAACAAGCGGCGACATTGGACAATATGTTCCCCAATCGCTTCGTTCTCGGACTCGGAACCGGCCAAGCGATGAGTGAGGAACGATTCTTGGGCAACTGGCCCGCTTGGAACGAACGAGGCGAGAGGCTGAGAGAGGCAATCAGGTTGATGAGGAAGTTCTGGACTGAGGAAGATTACTTTGACTGGGATGGACGTTACTTCCAAGCGAAGAAAGTATACTTGTACACGCGGCCTTCTGGAAGGATCGAACTTTACATAGCTGCGCGAGGAAAGCATGCTGCAAGAATTGCCGGTTCACTTGGGGACCATCTCATCACAACTGTGAGCGACCCCGGGGTGGTCAGGAGAGACATAATCTCCGAGTTCGAGAAGGCAATGCTACGGATTGGGCGTAATCCCGCGAAGGCATACCGAATCGGCTACATCGAATTCGGCATTGGGGACGTTAACGCACTTGTCAGATTGATGAGAAATGGTGCTGCAGCGCAGGGTCTCGTTGAGGCCGCCCGCAGCGAAAAGGATCCTCGCAGGATCCAAGAACTCGGATCTCAAGCGCCTACGGCTGATATTGTAAGACATCATCACTTGGTGGCGAAGGGAGATGCATTGATTCCAGTTGCACAGGATCTGATCAATGCCGGTTGCAACTACATCATCTTCTCTGACGTGAGCAGAAAACCCAATCAGAACATGATAACAATCATGGAAGAGGTAATACCACATCTAAGGGAGCGGCAGAATTAGATCGCATCCTCGGACAAGCATTGGCGGAAACCGCATTAAATCACAATGCTCAACTAGCAGCAGGAAGATCTCATCGTGGATCTAGACAGAGGCCTCTACTCGTTATGTCGAGAAGAGCAGGAACTGCTAGTTATGCTAGTTCCGCAGAACCGGGATGAGTTCGTCAGCATAGTTGAGAACAAGTATTCTTGCGTCTGACCCATCATAGCTAAGGCGGCGTCAACCGCCTCCTCCAAAGAGCGGGATTTGACGATTGAAGTCTGCGCCATGTGTTTGCATGAGAGTCAATCCGATACTGCGAAGAGCTTAGCCCTCTGGAGAGCAGGCGCCAAGAAATATGCCTTCATCGCGTCTACCGTGAAGGGCTCACGCTCAAACCTTTCGATCACTGTCTGAGGGTCGGATCTCTGTCTCAAGCGTTCAAAATACACTCCACTGCCCAATCCTTCTTCGCATCTGGCACTCAGAATGATCACTCCGCCCGGAGCTACAACTTTTTCTGCCGCTGCGATCGCTTTCTGCGCTTGATACAGATTTAGGTCGCGAGGATAGCCACCACGGACTGCCATGACGACCTGAGGCTTTTGCGGAGCTTCCACCGTGCACATTCTCTTTGACAATTCCACGCCTCTAACCCACGCTTCGACGAGATCCCCCGCGAAAGCTCTAACGATCTCTCTTTAGGCATTGAGCACGCAATTGAGGATGAAATCGATTTCTGCAATCCGTGCAGTTTCTTCAATCTCCTCATGGAACGGATCATCTTACCGAGTACCCATAGCGGGTTCCTCGGACTGTGTCCGAGATGAGTGTAGTCTCGCTATCGTCTCGGCCTGTGACACTCCAAGAGCCAACGACTTTGTTCCTCCTGAGAATCCCGCGACTTGGTGAGGAGCTATCAAGCCAGTAAGAATCTTGATCTGCGATTGTGCTACGACCTTGTTTATCCTGACTGGAATCCCTCTCTTGGTGCTTCCCAAGTGCATCAAGTTCTGGTCATCGCGGCAGTCATGATCGACTATCCGATAGCGTGTTGTTACCTCGTGCCCGAGCATCTCGACAAGCTCTGCTGAACTAGTGCTCCGATGAGTTCCCGTTGCAACCACGATTGTAATATCACTCTTTCATACCCGCCGCTCTGTGTAGTCTAGGCAGAAGCTGGGTCAACATTATCCTTATGGGGACTGGCCTCGTGGCATCGTTGGTCAATAGTGCAACTTTGCCATGCTTCACTGGGATATCCTCAATTCTTGCGGAACCGACGGGATGATCGATTGCCAGCTGACTTCTTTCTTCCCGGAGCGCTCCGCACGTAACCCCTTCGGACCAAGAACTGCAAGAAGACTGCTGTCAGGAATGTCTGCTTCAATTCTGGACTTTCCGTACGGGAGTTTCAATCTGACCATGGATTTTCGCCCACTCCGCTAGCTCAGGGAGTGTTCAGAGCCATCCTTCGAGGCAGTTGTGCGGACTCGCAAAGATTCTTGCTATCTTTACTATGTTGCCTTTCTCAAGAAAGCGTCTTACGAAATCAAGCCTGTTTCGGGTAAGAACATCATTGTCCAAGCTATCGACAGGTATCGTCTCATAGATCGCAGAAAGCGATCTGATCTTGTCAGTTATGTTTTCGTGTAGCGCTCTTGCGATCTTGAGTCGATTGGATACGCTTTCAACTCTAGGTCGCTGCACATTCTCCTCGATTCTAGGCAATACGATCGTGATCTTTGGATTGAAGATTTCCTCCTGGGATGCTGAGAATCTCTGAAAAGAGACTTGACACTTCGTGCCCCAGATATCTTTCGCTTCTGGGAGGGTTAGTCCCAGCCTATTGATCAGGCCGGGGAAATCTTCCACAAGATGTCCAAGCCTCACGTTGTTTCGTGGGGAACCCCTGTAGAAGACGATACCCTCATCAGAGAGAGAGGCATGAGCGATTTCAGTGCTCAGGATCCTGAACAAACCCCTTTCAGCAATGGCTAGCATCACAGCGCTCTTCCCTCCGCCCATTCCACCGCAGACTAGGACGACATGGTGATCACTTTCATCGTAGAAGGAGCAAGCATGGAAATTGAATATGGAATGCTTTCGCTCAAGGACACTGAGAACATATCTAAAGAACAGACCCTGATTGCCGAATAAAGAGTATCTTCTATCCAAGGTTTGGCGCTCCAAATTCGTGTAGTCGCCGATGGTGACAATCTTCGATTCCTCAAAGGAGATATGGGGAGACGCGCCGGGGAGGTCTTGGACCTCAAAGTAAGCGTCAAGGTCTTCGCTGAAGGGGATATCGTAAATGGGGAAATTCGACCACTGCGATTGAATTTCGTAGGCGTCAAAGTACTGCGAATCCTTGATGAGTGAAGCATTGTTAGAGGTCAGACCGATCGTTGCCTTTATGACCTTGACCCCACGGCTCCCGCTTGAAGGAAGAGAACTGATCATGGATTTTTCACGTCCGGCCAGAGTATTGAATAAGCTCTACACTTCGTTTCCTGAAGGCTTTGCTTTAATGCTTGGGTCGTCGGCCCTGCAATCTAGAGACCTATCTCGACAACTGAAGCATGAAACGTGACACTCCCATAGATTGACAGAACAATCCCAAAACCTGTTTGATCGAAAGAGCTTAACGTAAGGGATTCTGCCAAATCAGAGGCGTGGTGGAAGATTTTGGATGCACCTCTATCAACTGACGAGCTTCACGAGTTACGGGGGATAAGCACTCCAACCATCTCGAATGCGATAGAGACATTCAACATTCGCCCAAGAACGCATGGCATCATGGACCCAAGTGTGAGGTGTATCTTCCAGGATCTTGGGGTGATGGTCGGCTACGCTTGCACAGCCACGATAATGGCTGAACTGCCGCCGACTGCGCGAAATATCTCACGATTTGACTATTGGGATGCGATTGTGAGGGTTCCCGAGCCACGTATCGCCGTGATCCAAGACCTGGACCAGCCCGGCCCGGTGGGCTCTTTTTGGGGAGAGGTCAACGCCTCCATTCACAAAGCGTTAGGTTGCATAGGAACAGTCACAAACGGCGGAGTACGAGACCTAGACGAGGTTCATGAAATGGGCTTCCAATATTTTGCCTCAAAAGTGCTGGCCTCACACGGATACGTCCATCCGGTCGATGCGGGGATCCCTGTGAAGGTTGGAGGAATAGCCGTCAAACCAGGCGATCTTCTTCATGGAGACAAACACGGCCTTATCAGTATTCCCATCGAAATAGCAGGACAAGTCGCCGACGCGGCAAGAACGCTGGAGAACGTCGAACGCCAGATCATGACATACTGCAACTCTCCAAGCTTCACGCTTGAAGGATTGAAGCAAACGTGGCTCAGAGTCAGAGGAAAGCCCTAGAGAAAAGCCCACCCTGCAAACATCCTCGCTGATTGGACGCTGGCCAGTCTTTCCAACGTATTTGAAATGACTTGGAAACATCCAATATTGGACAAGCTTGGGTTGAACAAAGAGAAGATGGTCGATGTGACAGAACAAGATTAGTCGCGCCATCCTATAGCTACTCATTGAATTCCGATGAAATTTGCGTCCTTGCCTCCGCCACTATTCCCGCAGAAATTCATAAATCGGTAGGGATCACTGCTACCTCTTTCGGGATCGAGTTGTCCTTCAAAGTACGAGAAAGATATGACGCCGCGTTGAAACTCCAGAAGGTAGATCAGGTGCCTGTAGCCTATTTCGCTGGCGCGATGTTTATCGTTGGGTTCGCCGGTCTCGGTTTTGATGAATACCACAAAAACGTAAGGAACATGTTGAACGCACAGCTCAAAGTATGGAACAGGTTTCCCAAGGCCATAATGTTTCCCGGAGTCTATCCAGACTATGGAACGAACATCGCTGAGGCCTCAGCTCTTGGCGGTCCGATCAGGTGGTCCAACACCGTGCCGCCTCAGACTGTGGAGTTCATCAAGAGGCCGGAGCAGATAGAGGAACTGGAGGTGCCTGACCCTCACAAGGATGGCTTGATGCCTCAGATACTTCATGATTTCGACTACTTCATCAGAGAAGCTCCAAAGAGTGTGAAAGTGGAGTTCGGATGGGTCAGAGGTCCGCTGCAAGTCTCTGCAGCTGTTCGTGGTTTGACAGAATTGATGAAGGATCTTGTGCTTCGTACAGAGCTCGCGCACAAGCTGATAGACGTGGCAACAAGGACCGCTATCGAGTACCTCAGAGCTCAGCAGGAGATCGCAGGTCAACTGGAGAGGGTCTTCCTTTCGGATGACGTTGCAGGCGGCCTCTTATCGCCATCTCAATTCAGAGAGTTTGCGGCTCCATACTTCAAGAAGATCTACGAGACCTTTCCCGATGCTCTTCACATGTATCACAGTGATTCTAATTCAACTCGCATCCTCGAAGATGTGGCAGCTACAGGCGTTCAGGCCTTCAACTTCGGGCCGCAGGTGCGGTTGGAAGAAGTGAAGCAACGCATTGGAAGTCAGGTCTGTTTGATAGGGGGTCTTGGACCTCTTAGAGTCTGGGATCAACCACCTGAGAGTGTTCAAAGGATGTCTCGGGAATGCATAGAGAGAGCCGCTCACGGCTATGGTTACGTACTCTGCACTGGAGGGGGCCTTCCAAAGGGAACGCCTCCTGAGAACGTGGACACTGTGATTGAAGCTGCGGAGAAGTACGGCAAATATCCTATCTGACAATCTACACAGATGTAACGCATGACGCTTCAAGCGAACGCTGTCGCTGCTTGGCTTTGATGTATTTAGCGCAAATCACGGTTCCTTGGGAAGACAAGTAGACTTGTTCCAGGTAAGCAATCCGCCTCCTAGAGCAACCGCCTATTCTGCGACCGGCATTTCTCCTCATTTTCCCGAGCCTGACCCTGTAAGCTTAGCAAGATTCGCTGGTCCGTCGATTTCAGCTCTTGCTCTCCAACCATAGCAGGCTTGCTATGACCGATGGTCGAGAGAGCAGAATCCAAGAAAGCCTTATCGTGCGGAACTCCACCACATTCCGGAAAGACAATGGGGTGTTTTCTGTTGGATCCGAGCAGACTGAAAGCTGAATTGAAGGGACTCATACCAGCTATTATCACTCCTTTCACAGAAGACTTCGAAATCGACGTGCCCGGGCTGCGAAGAAATGTCAACTTTCTAATTGATAATGGAATAGATGGGTTGGCGCCCTGCGGAACTAACGGGGAATTCTCATCGCTGAGTGAGCAGGAAATCAAGAAGGTGATAGAAGTAGTCGTGGATGAGGCAAACGACAGAGTACCAGTCATAGCCGGGACCTCAAGCCCATCAACCAGAGTGGCAATTGAGTTGGCCAGATATGCAGAGGATGTTGGAGCTTCAGGTGTGATGGTGCTGCCTCCTTACTATGTTCGTCCCTCCCCCGAAGAGATATACAGACACTACGAGATGATCGCAAACGCCATCAACATCGGCATCGTGATCTACAACAACCCTAGCACAACGAAGGTTGAGCTTAGACCGGATTCTCTCGTCAAACTGGCTGCGATCGACAACATTGTAGGAGTCAAAGAAACGATCACAAGTGTGGATGAGTTCCAGGAAGCGATGAGAAGAGTCACAGACAAGATGGTTGTCATAACGGGCACCGAGGTAATAGCCATCTTTTGCTTCATACTGGGATCAAGATCCATAATCTCTCCAACACCGCAGTTCGCACCCAAACTCATGAGGGAACTACTCAGTTCGGTTGAGAAGGGCAACCTAACCAGGGCTTTCGAAATGCACAGAAAGCTTTCGACATATAGACAACTGTATGCTGAGTCGATTGCTAGAGGATTCTCCAATTATATCCATTATACCAAAGCCGCGATGAGCTTGATGGGCCTCGCAGCAGGGCCGGTCAGACCTCCACTGGTCCCGTTGAGCCATTCAGAAGTACAAAAACTTGAGAAGGTGTTGCGCGAAGAACTGGGGATTCTTACGTGACCCACCGATCTCTGGAAATGTTTACGTAACTCGTGGAACCTGCACGAAACATTGCAGCTGCAACTACTCCAATGTCGTCCCATCTCATGAGCTACATCCTACGCGCCCGACAATAGGGGGGTCTAGCATTATTCTGGTAGATAATGAGTTCATATTCGCATTGTTCGGCTTTTTCATAGGAACCTTGGCGGGTTTCCTAGGAGTCGGTGGGGGATTCATGCTAACTCCTTATCTCTTTGCTCTAGGCATACGAATGGAGGTAGCTGTCGGAACTAGTCTCGGGTACACGGCGGGCGTTTCCGCGCTAGCAGCAACCAGACATGGAAGACTTGGTCATGCTGACTTTAAGCTGGCTTGCTTCATGACCCCCGGAGCATTGGTTGGGGTGGAAATAGGAGCCCGAACGATTGAATTCCTGAAACAAATGGGATCTTCAGCCACAGAAATGGGAGTGGGTCTTGCTTACGTTGTCACTCTCAGTGTTATTTCACTCTACACTCTACGTGAGACACTGAAGTCCGGCAAAGATGGCTTTATCGCCGGAAGGAACCGAATCTTGAGTGGGATCCGCAAGATGAAGATACCCCCAATGGTGAGCCTTCCGAAATCCGGTATACCTTCAGTTTCTATGTGGGGTATCGTTTCTGCAGGGCTGATGACAGGTATAGCGATAGGCTTCATGGGCACTGGAGGGGGATTCACTAACATGGCGATGCTGCTGTACGTGGTAGGTTGCAGAACCATTGTAGCTGTCGGGACCTCGCTCTTGGGAGTGACGATTTCAAGTGCATACGGATCCTTCAGTCATGCTCTGAAAGGAAACCTTGACATCACCTTGGTAATGATCACACTGGCGGGGGGCATTATTGGCGCACCTTTGGGCGTGACTGCCACGAGACATGTGGAGGAAAGACGAATTAGGCTTCTGTTTGGATTTTGCACGGGTCTAACCGCAACAAGTCTCTTTCTTCAGCTGTTCGCGAAAGCCTCGGGTATTATTGTCTTAGCAAGACTGTCTCAGGCAATCCTAGGTGGAACAATTGCAGTAGCCTCGATGGTCGTTGTTGCTTCATGGCTCTTTCATTGGGCACAGGCAGAACGAATCGTCTAGAGTAGGCCCGAGAAAGACTCAGCGGGGTATCACAATTCTCTCGCCTGGACGCCCAGCATTCCTTCTAGAACTGTCGCGACCGCGCTTGTGTCCATTTTGCCGAGTCCTTTAGATCTCGCTAACTCGTTAATGATTTGGGCGTTTCTTGACACCATGACCGGCGCGTTGACGTCTCTTGCCATTGCCAGCGCCACATCGAGATCTTTCCATAACAGGTCTATGCTGAAAACCGGATCGAAATTTCCCTTGAGGACTTTCGAGCCGACTTCAAGGAATAGCTTGCTGACAGTTGCTGCCCCACTGCTGGCTATAGTCTGATAAACCATGCTTGGGTTCACACCAAGCTTCGCAGCGAGAGTCAAGATCTCCGCTGTTGTCGCATTGATCACAGCGAACATCATGTTGTTCAGCAGTTTTACTTTATCGCCCGATCCCAAGTCTCCCATGTGAACGATCTGCTTTGCAAGAACTTGGAGAACTGGCCGACATTTTTCGAGTACCTCTTTCTTCCCCCCAACAGGTAATGTCCACTGACCACAAGAGGCTGGTCTGCCCAAAACGGGGGAATCCAGATATTCGACGCTCTTGTCGGCCGCGAGAGATGCGTTCCTCTTGGTCGTGGAGGGCCCTACGGTGCTCATGTCGACGATTATGAAACCGGGCTTTGCTCCGGATAGGATTGCGTCTTGCCCAGCAACGACAGAATCCACATCTGACGGAAACGGAAGCGCGAGCAGGGCCAAGTCACAACATTGGGCCAAATCTTTAGGAGATTTCGCAATCTGTGCTCCTAGATCGGATGCTGCTCTCTGTGCCTTCTCACTAATGTCATGTGCCACTACTTCGAATCCAGTGCCAATCAGTCTTTTTGCGATTGCTGACCCGAGATTGCCAACACCAATGAGTCCAATCCTCATGTTCCTTCCTCGCAGAACTTGCTGAAGATCTAGCTTCACACAAAGAAGTTGCACGTAGCAGCAGATATAGGTATGGAGATCCCGTCCGCCGAGCTGACCACATTACTGTGCGCATGTGAACATTGGGGGAATCTGCAGAAAATACGATGGAAGAGCCAATACCGAGGGTTCATTCCCCAGTATCTTGAGCGACTCTGCCCATGCAGTTTCGAAATCTCTTGCTGGCGTGAGACCCATCGCACGAGCGATACCGGGTTGTCTCGCTCCCACTATGAAGATCCTACCTGTGTGTCGAAGAGCAATCTCGCCATAGAACATCATGGAGAACGCGTGAAAGGGATGATATGCGTATCGATATCTGTATCTTGCAACGTACTCGGGCTTGTTCGCAATATGCTCTTGGTAACGTGATAGTTCAGATGGATTGCCACACTGCTGGTAGATTTCATACACTTCTCGGTAAGCGGGGAAGTACTCATCATTGAACCAACCATCGCATACAGAAGCTGCGATAATTGCTGCCCGCTTGTTCAGGCAGGGATACAGTCGAGCTGTCAGTCCGCCCAGAGCATTAAGGATCAGGATTGGATTCGTACCCATGCCCGGCCCATAGTGAAAGCCGCGAGGAAGCCCTACTACAACTATATCTGCTCTTCTGGGGACTTGCAGTGTGTGCACTTTCTTCGAGAGCTTCCAACTCTCTTCTTGGACCGCGTCTATGTTCCCCGCAAATTCCGCCACAATCTCGTTCTTTTCGTTCAGTACCGCGTCGAGACAGAACATCTTGCCTCTGGCGGCATTCACGATAGCTTTGCCTTGAGCGTTAAACTGCTTCCTCATAGTACTATGTGGGGACACCGGGAGGAGATCAGGCTTGGCTATTGTGTTAGGAGAGTGATGTGCCGCGATCGATCGCCATGAACCTGTCCCCGTCACTAACCCTTTGTATCCTCCACTGAATCCCCCATAGTGATTCGGCAAAGCGTGGCCTAGCAATACTACCAGGTCAGGCTCGACCACTAGCCTGTTTGTGTCCACTGGATCACCGAACGGATCAGATATGCCGATGTGCACCATGCAGTCTGGGTTCTCTGCATCGTGACAGATCAGTCTCTCGGGCGAGAACTGGTTCACCACCTCTTGTCCCAGATACTCAGCAATTTCCTCTGTAGGGTTCTTACGATGGAGACCATTTGTACAGAGCAAGGTGACATTCTTCATCGATACGCCGGCCTGCTTCAACTCATCCAAGATCAGCGGAATAGCTAACCGTCTGTGAAATGGACCTCCCTTCACTTTGTCTGGAAATGCGATTGTGATCTTGCTTCCTCCATTGACCATGTCCCTAATTCTCTCGGTTCCCAACGGCTTTTCTAGCGCCTTCCGGATTTCCTCGCTTGGATTTGGAAGAGAGACATCTCGTGCGCTTCTAGATCCGATAACCATGGCATCATCAGGGAGCTCTACTATCATCCTTCCGTCCCCGTACTCGATGGGAACTTTCATGAGCTATCCGCATCTCCGAATGATCATTTCGAGACTTGATGTCTTAAGAGTCTGGCGACTAGAAGGTGCGATCGCATGCACCGGATTTTAAGTAGCAGCACAATCATGCCATTCGAGTTCGATCGCCAGATCCAGTGCCTTCAGGTCTTTTCAGGTTTCCCCGCTCTTACCAGAAGGCACGCAACATTATGGCCCGGTTTGACTTCTATCAATGGGGGATCTATCTTTCGGCATTCTTCCAATGCGTAGGGGCATCGACTTTGGAACCGGCAGCCCGGCGCCGGATTTATTCCGCTTGGTATCTCTCCTCGCACCTTGACCTTCGCCCGTGGGCGATCTTCGAGAGCAGAATCTATTGCCGGCACTGTTGCCACTAGCAATTGCGTGTATGGATGCTGGGGCCCTCCTATGATCTCCTCAGTGGGACCAGTCTCCATAACACGTCCGAGATACATCACCATGATACGATCGCTCACATACCGCGTCACTGCAAGGTCATGCGAGATGAAGAGCCAAGTGAGATCAAAGTCTCGGCGCAGGTCGAGCATGAGGTTCAGTATCTCGGATCGAACGGAAACATCGAGCATCGATACAGGCTCATCGGCGATAATGAATTCTGGTCGCGCGACGATGGCACGAGCCATGGCAACCCTTTGCCTTTGACCTCCGCTGAGTTGATGAGGATACTTGTATAGGACCTCGGCCAAGTTCAGGCCTACCGCTCTCAAAGCATTCGAGACCATTCGCATTTTGCTGTCGCCATCCTGCACAAGGCCCTGAGCAATCAGCGGTTGGGATACAGCGTCCATAACCCTTGATCTTGGGTTAAGGGAGTCGTATGGATCTTGGAAGATCATCTGTACATTCCTTCTGTAGGACCTTTCTTGGGCCGGACTTTGCGAGAAGATGTTCTGGCCGTCGAATTTCACTATACTCGAAGCGGATGATGGCCTAACCAGCTTCACGATTACATTTCCAATCGTTGTCTTTCCGCTTCCGCTCTCTCCTACGATTCCAAGAATTTCCTTACTCTTCACGAAGAATGAGACGTCATCAATTGCATGAACGAAGTCCTTGGGGGCCAGAATCAATGTGTTTCCGTATGGGAAGTGCACAGTTAGATGTTGGACGGATAGGATTGAACCTTCTTGTTCTGCTGACATTTCAACTCACATTGTGGCATGCAACAAGATGGCCTGGTCGTTTCTCAACGAGTTGGGGTTCCTTCTGCATACATACCTCCGTCGCCATCGAACACCTGGGATTGAACCGACATCCACGTGGAGGATTCAGGAGGTCTGCCGCAGTTCCTGGAATCGACATAAGCCGCTCTTTCTTGCCTGTCAAGCTGGGGATGGACGAAATGAGCCCGCAGGTATATGGGTGGAGTGGACACCCGATGACTCTTGCAAGGGGGCCAACTTCCATCAGCTTTCCAGCGTACATTATCCCGATCATATTGGCGAACTCAGCCAAAAGAGACACATCGTGAGTTATCAGGAGTACTGACATCCTGAGTTTCTTTTTAAGATCGCGAAGCAAGTCAAGTATCTGCGCTTGGATCATTACGTCCAAAGCCGTTGTCGGCTCGTCTGCGATTATGAGATCTGGATTGAGGGAAAGAGCCATAGCGATCATCGCGCGTTGCTTCATTCCTCCGCTGAACTGGTGCGGATACTCCCTTGCACGGCTCTCCTCTATCCCCACCAATTCGAGGAGCTCCATGGCCCGAGACCAAGCCTTAGTCTCATTTGATCTCTCATGGTATCTTATCGCCTCGGTCAACTGTTTTCCCACCCTGTAAAGGGGATCCAGCGAGTTCATCGCACCTTGCATCACCATCGAGATCCGTTTCCAACGGAACTCACGAAGTTGCTCTCCAGTCAGTGTCAAAACATCTTGGCCATCAAATCGAATAGAGCCACTTACAATTTGCCCAGGGGGCTCGATCAGCCTCATTATGCTCAATGCTGCTGTAGTCTTCCCGCTCCCCGATTCGCCTGCGAGTCCAAACACTTCGCCTCGCTCTAGTCTGAAGCTGACGCCATCAACCGCTCGTATGTTGCCTGCTCGCACTCTATAGACTACTGCCAAATCATCTACCGCGAGAAACTCGGTGATGTGAAGTCACCTCCTGAGCCGCGGGTTTGCTATCTTCTCGAGAGCGAACCCAAATAGGACGAAACCGAAGCCCAATAATGCTATGCAAAAACCGGGGGCTAGTAGCCACCACCAAGCACCATAGAAGAAACCAAAGCTTTGAGCCCAATAGAGCATGGTTCCCCAGCTTACGATATCTGGTGCCCCCAGTCCAAGAAAGTCCAGTCCGGCCTCAGCTACAATGGCGGTTGTGATGGCCAAGATTCCATTGGCCAATATCATTGGAGCAACATTGGGAAGAATTATCGAAAACATGATCTTCACGTCGCTCACGCCGGTCACTCTTGCTGCCTTGACGAACGTTCGCTCCTTGATTCCGAGAACCTGTGATCTGATCACGCGTGCGATGCTCGGCCAGGAAGTGATGCCTATGACGAAAATGATGTTGTACATTGTAGGACCGAAGAAGGCTGCAAAGATAATCATCAGAGGTAGCGCAGGAATGATGAGAAAGATGTCAGTGAACCGCATGCAAGAGGCATCCACGGCTCTTCTCGCTGAGAAACCAGCAATGAGCCCGATCACAGTTCCTATCATTGTTGCTGACGTTGCTGCAGCCGTTCCTATGATGAGTGAGATTCTCGAGCCCCACATGACTTGGCTTAGAACATCCTCGCCTAGGTATGTTGTTCCAAGAAGATGCTGCCAGCTAGGGGGCGTGTTGACCAAAGTCGAGGTTTGCTTCGGATCATAGGGAGCAATGTAGGGCGCGAAGATTCCGATTAGAACAAAAGCCGAGATTATTCCAAGCCCGAGAAGGCTCTTCCTGTCCTCACTTATCAACCGTAGATACTCAGAAAAGGTGTCAAGAACTGAGGGAGCAGCAATTGGAATCTCCATCTGAGCGTTATGCGAGGCTTGCTGCTTCACTTGTAGCTCACTCTGGGATCTATCAGCGCATAGACAATGTCCGCGGCAAAGTTGGCAATGATTACGGTGATAGCGATGACGAAGAAGGCACCCTCTAGTAGCGGATAGTCATGGTTGAGGACGGCTTGATAGATCATTAAACCCATACCGGGATAGGAGAAGACAATCTCCGTCAATATGGCTCCGCTCACGAGAGTCCCGAGCTGAAGTCCTACCTGCGTTACCACAGGAAGGAGGGAGTTCTTCACCATATGTCTAAGTATTCCTGCTTGAGTCACACCTTTTGCCTTCAGCGTTAGGAGATAGTCTTGCCCCGTCACCTCTATCATGCTAGCCCTCATGATTAACATGTAACTAGCGAAGGAAGCGACTGTCAACGCGGTGACCGGTAGAATACCATGTGTAAGGATGGTTCTCAGTATCTGAATAGGGTTGCCTGCGAAAATTGAAGGATCTATATCACTTATGACTGGAAACCATTTCAGGACGACACCGAATACCCAAAGAAGGATCATGGCCAACCAGAAATAGGGGACACTCCAGAGACCAAGGGAAACCCCAAGCAGCGTCGTATCCAAGGTTGATTCACGCTTCCAGGCGGCAACTATTCCTGCCGAGACACCTATCAATACTGTAAGCAACATCGCGAACACCACCAAGTACAACGTTTTGACTAGGTGTTGCGCAACGACCTCGAACACGGGTGATGGATAGAAATTGTAGGAAAAACCAAGATCGGGAGGCCACTTGAAGATGCCGATGATGTATTTCTGAAATTGGATCTCGACCGGTTGGTCTAGACCAAAGCGCTTCGTAATTATCTTCTCAGCAACCTCGGGAAGGCGACCACTCTGAGCGAACGCGGCCGCAGCCGAGCCCGGCATCATGCGGGGTAGGATAAAGTTGATGATCACGACCACGAAAAAAGTTAGAGCCGCTTGAGCGGAACGGCTTAGCAAGTACCTCGACGATATCAAAGTTAAGTCCTAGTTTCTTGGACCTGCACAGGTGACGACCCACGACGAAATAAAGTTTCGGGTCTAGTTTTGTGGTTCCATGGCGCCGTGACATTTTGCAGGGTCTGATATCGACTGATGACGAGAGTGGACGTGTTGGAAGAAAACGAGATACGTCGTAAAGGAACGCTTCTAATGCATGCAAGGAAGATGGGAAGTTTGGCAGTGGTGTCCGTACGTGTTCTATGTTGGCCGTTGCCTCCGCCGCATCGCCAAGTAGATTGCGAGAACGACGACGGCGACTACAACGATCGCCATGACGGCAAATCCGTACTCAGGTGCTGCCGGCGGCGTGACAGTAGTAGTCGCAGATATTGCTGTCGTGGTGGTTAGCGCGGCTTTCAAATGCAACGTGTCCAGCACTGTCAGGTTGAAGTCGCCTTCGTAGCCTAGGTAAATGTGAGAAGTCTCGCTTGTAGGCCACCCCTCAAACCTGTCGTTGTATGTCACGAGCACAGAAGGATAGTACAGGGTGATCGCGGGCAGGCTCGTAGCGATGAGTTCCTGAAGTCTGTAGGCATGTATGCGAGCCTCATCCGGATTTGCAGGATAGTTCTGTTGAAGCAAGTCAAACTCCTTAGAATATTCAGCATCGGCCTCAGGGGGCATGAGCTTGTAGGGCTCCTTGAAGCTTATCCAACCAATAGAGTACCATTGCCAGCTAAGATACGCAGGCATGTTAAACCATATCAATTTGGTTATCAAACCCATATGAGACGCGTCGAAGCCTTTCTTGATTTGGCGGGACATAGAAGGCTGTGTCATAGGCAACGACGTGACGTCCAAGCCTATCTGTCGTAGTTGATTGACTATCAGCGCGGCTGCTAGAACATTCGGCACGAGTTGCGAGTTCACCATCAGCGTTGCAGTGTATCTAGTCCCATCGGGATAAGTCCAGAAACCATCAGCGCCAAGCTTGAAGCCAGCCTTTGCCAGAAGTTCCTTAGCTTTGTCCGGATTGTACTGATACTGAGGAACATTCGGATTATAGAACGCGGTCGCAGTTGGGGACATAAACCCAGGGTTGCCCACAATTCCGAAGCCAGCCAACGCCTGTCGGACGAGCGCTTCCCGGTCTATTCCGTAAGCCAAGGCTTGCCTGAATTCGGCAATGTTGTAGGGGTAGGTTGTCGTATTGTAGAGAAGGAAAGCCAGCTGCATTCCGCGTTCTTCTCTAAAGCTGAGTCCAGACTTCATGATTGCGGGAATGTGAGATGCATCGACAAAGCCCACATCAAACTGTCCCGTGAGAAGCCCAAGCGTGACAGACGACGTGGTCGTCACCCAACTTACGTCAATGCCGTCAAGGTAGGCTGGATGCCCGGTGCTGTAGTTATAGTACGGGTTTCGCTTGAATTTGGTGACAGGTTCGCCCTGGGCATAGTCGTAAGCATAGAATGGTCCGTACGATACCGTGTCGAATCCCTTGCCCCAATGGAAATAGTTTGGATCGTTGAAGGGTTTCTCCCAAGCGCTATATGGCACGATGTTGTACCACCATGGGCTCGTGAGCTGTGCTCCCCACCCGGGGTTTGACTGCGGCAATACTACCTTCAAGAGCGACGGATTCTCGACGTGCACGGAGATAGGAACAGAAAACTGAGGCGTTTCGACCGTAAGGTCTGGCGTCCCAATCGAGATGTTCATAGTGAGACCCAAATCATACGCGCTGGCTGGGGAGCCATCTGACCACTGCGCGGGCCTAATATGGAAGAACCAGGTCTTGAAATCGTCCTCCGCCCAGTACTTGTCAACAAAGAAGGGAGACGCCTCACCAGTTGGCATAATCAAGGATCCATATGGGAATTGCAGATTGTCAAAGTGTGGTGCACCCTCGTAGATACTAGCCCAAAAGAACGGATTGAAGGTCGTCGGAACCTGATAGGGCAACGCAATATGTAGGATTCCCCCCTTTTGCACCTCTTGAGCAGGAACATCGCCAATCGGTGCTAGATTGAGGCAGACTATCACAAGTGCAACGGTAATGATTCTGCCAAACTTAGACATAAACAGCCCACCTCAGGTACGTTAGCCCGGTAGCTATTTATGTTTTTGTACCCATACAATAGTGTACAGGAGTCAATGGTCTCGACTTTGACCCTGAGTGGTTTGCACTGCGTAGATTTATTGTCTGCCGGCATCATGCAGACTAGTGCCACTGCCTCCTTGGCGATGGGCGCTATCGTCCCAAACACCACAGAGGTTTGATCAGTGCTATCGGCAACAACTCTGTCCCGCTAGGGTCTAGTCTTGTATGCCCGTCTAACAGCCTCCAGCGTGCCACCGCACTTGACAGGTTGCTCAAGGTCTAGGAGCGACATTTCAAATGCCGAGAGAGCTCTAGTCACGCAACTCTCACAAGCCGTGTTTGCCATGTGACCGAATCTGATGGTCTTTCCCTTGAGAGAACCCATTCCACCTGCAGCCACAACGTCGTACCTATCCCTCATCACATCCAAGAGATCTGAATCCGTCACTCCAGTTGGGACATTCACAGCAGTAACAGTGCTGGACGCGACACATTCATCAGCGAAGAGGACCAAGTCTAGGGCCTTGATGCCTTCGCGCATGGCGCTTCCAGCTATCCTATGACGTTCGAAACGCTCGTCAAGTCCTTCCTCTAACACTTCCTTGACGGCCTCATTCAACGCGAATACTTGATGCGGTGGGATCAATACCGGATAGGGTCTCGGTAGTTTTGCGCCGAACCAGAGTTGCTTCCATCGAAGCAGGTCGAGCGTATAGCTAGTGGAGATCTTCTTGCGTTGCTTCATCACGTCCCATGCATGTTCGCTTACTGAGATGATCGAGAGACCGAGAAGTCCTCCCAGGCATTTCTGAGGTGCCGATAAGCACAGATCTACATTCCATTCGCCTACCCTTACCGGGATTCCTCCCAGTGACGAGATGGTATCAAGAATGAAGAGTGTGTCCGAGTTCTTGACAACCTCTCCGATTTCCTCAGCAGGATTTGTGACTCCAGTTGAGGTCTCGTTATGCACGAGTGTGATCGCCTTGAATGTGTCCTCTTGGAACTTTTCCTTAACGGCTGTCATGTCGATCGGTTTCCCGTAGTCGAATCTGAGCTCGACGGGGATTCCTCCGACCCTCTCTATGATGGCCTTAAACCACTCGCTAAATACTCCTGAAATGATTGTGAGCACCTTGTCGCCTGGCTCAATCGCGCTCGTTATGACCGCCTCCATCCCTGTGCGACCAGATCCGGGGAGAAGAACGACATCGCCCTCAGATCGGAAGATTCTCTTGAGCAAATCGCAAGTTTCATCGATCATCTCGAATGCTCTGCGGTCATAGTGGAGCAGTGCTGGCCGAACCAGAGCTCTCATCACTCTGTCCGTGACTTCTGTGGGTCCCGGCGTCATCAATAGTTGCTTTCGAATCAACCTAGCCTACCCTCAAAGGTTTGCGTATCGATGCGAATATCAAGTTGCCGATCTCTCGGATAAGAGGTTAGTAGCCCACGAGTCCGAAACACTATTAGGTTCATTGACTGCTACGGTTCGCGAGGACATATACTTGGAAGAGATCTTCAAGAAACTCGCAGACGTGGTTATCGAAGGCAATGTGGAGAAAGCCAAGAGCCTCGCAGAGGAAGCGCTTAGGCTCAGCGTCGATCCTGTGGAAGCTATAGACGAAGGACTCGCGAAAGGTGTGAAAGTAGTAGGAGATCGTTTTGAGAACGGCGAGATGTTCCTCACCGACCTCATCATGGGAGGCGAAGTTGTCAAGGCAGGGCTGGAGGTGCTCAAAGTCGCGATACCAAAGGGTCACGCAAGGATCACTTTGGGTAGGATCCTAATTGGCACAGTGAAAGAGGATATTCATTCGATCGGAAAGGACATCGTGATGTCGCTTCTTGAGGCCTCGGGATTCGAGGTACATGACCTAGGGGTGGACGTTCCAACCGAAGTGTACGTAGAAAAAACTCGGGAGTTGAATCCCGACCTAGCTGGACTTTCAGCCTTGATGACAATCACGATGCCCTACCAAGCGGAGTTCATAGAGGCTTTGAAGAAGCAAGGTCTACGGAGTAAGGTCAAGGTTGCGGTTGGAGGCGCCCCAACCACGGATAGTTGGGCAGGAGAGATTGGCGCCGACGTATGGGCTGAGGATGCGGTCTCAGCCGTCAAGAAAGCAAAGGCCGCGTTGAACATCAAGAATTAAAGGAATAGCGGGATTCCTTGCTGGTTCGGTCGTAGTCTCGCGCTATTTCTTCTGCTTCACGAGTTGATTCTCTGCTGCTGAGATAATGATCTTCAACTCTCGATCAACCTCACTTGGCAGAGGCTCGACCTTGTGGCTCGCGATCAGCTGGTCACTTCTCTCTTTGGCCCTCTGAAGAATGGTCTTCTTCCCTTCACGTTCCCATGTTTCCCAACGCTTTCGGTTAAAGATTTCCGGATTCCATTGTTCTCTTCTGAAGTGATCGCGCGTGTGCTTGTGCTTCAAATAGTTGCCTCCCGGACCAACAGATTTGATTACTTCTAGTGCCAAGGTCTCCTCAGATATCTCGACTCCCTCCGCAATTCTGAACACTGCGCCTAGGATCTCGTCATCGATGACTGCCTGTTCATAGCTGAAAGCCTCATTGCCGATGTATCCGACGCCTCCCACTTCAGCTCCCGCAAGCATAGCTGAAAGGGCGCTCAAGGTTTTCTCAACCGAAGCTTGTGAGTCAGGACGTAGTGCGTCGGAGACGTTGGATATAGCGAAGAATGGCAACTCGTAGTACCTTGAAAGCGACCCTAACAACATTGCCAACAGCCCCATCTCCGGAGCGCCATTTGCAAACGCGGCTGTTTTCATGTCTAGTATGCTCGAGTTACTCCCATACGAGACTCTAAGCCCCGGACAGAGAAGTTGGCCAACAGTTATACCCGCGAGAATCTCAGCGTTAAGAAGAGCTACTGCTCCTGCCAGTGTGGCCGGTGCTGTTCCACCAGCCATTCCCATGGGTGCGAACACAACCGGTAGGTTCCGCTTAGCGTATTCGAAGAGGATTTCCATTGCAGTTCTATTATAGACGAGCGGGGTGACACTTTCGCATTGGAAGTATCGAACTACCGGGCGTTCCTGAAGTTCCTTCTCGCCACCGCAGACCGTCTCAGCCATCTTGAAGATGAAGCGCGCCGAAAGGCTGCTGTACGTATAGGGCCCTGAGATGGGCTTCACAGAATTCTTGAAGACAGCGTACCATTGATAGATGTCACGCATAGCGGGTTCAATATCTTGGGGAGTTACAGGCGCACTGGTCATCTCTACATTCTTCAATCCTTCAATGAGTTTGATCCCGTCTTCCAGGTCTTTCCACGTGGCAGGTCTTCGCTCGCCAGCAAACGCGTCGACTACGTATCTTCTACCAAGATTGGACCTTGTGTGAAGTTTTCCGTCGCCAAGCTCGCAATATCTCTTGCCATCACGACCATACATTCGATACGTCGAGGGACACTTCTTCAGAGATTTCTTGACCAAGTCCGATGGGAGTTTTGCAATGTTGTTCTGATGGTTGACTTCCGCTCCATTGTCCCCCAGTAGCTTAAGCGCATTTTGCTCAAGGATTTTCACACCCGTTTCCTCAAGGATCGAAAGCGAGGCCTCATGCAGTCTGCGAACTCCGTCCGTTGAGATGAGGTCAAAGGATCCAAAGGCCTCAGGCATATTGATGATTCCGCCCATTGGTACGAACCAAGGAGCACAGATTTAAGATTGATCAGCGAACAACTGTCGGAGGGCAAAGAGATCTACGCCGGCTTAATCTGTCCAAAATGCGGCACGAAATATGTGATCGCGCCACCGCCGGTTTGCACTAGGTGTAGCGAGAACTCCCTCAAATTCTCTGCACTGTACGATCTATCAAGGCTTCGTGAGGCGGTATCAAGAGACCTATTCAAGCAAAGACCACCTACTATGTGGAAGTATCGGGAACTTCTGCCGATCGTTCTGGACAAGAACGTCGTTAGCATGGGTGAGGGATGGACCCCGCTTGTAAGGACTGAGACATTGGCGAGCAAGCTGGGTGTCAAGAATCTCTACGTGAAGAATGATTTCGCCATGCCAACCCTCTCATTCAAGGATAGAGGCTCTTCCTGCGGAATCTCGAAGGCACAGGAGTTAGCTCTGAAGAGGATCGGCGTTGTCTCGTCAGGAAATGCGGGATCTTCATTTGCCGCCTACGCAGCAAGAGCTGGAATCAGCTGTCTAGTTCTTGTACCCGAGGTCGCTCCGAGCGAGAAACTCGCCCAGATTGCGGCTTACGGTCAAAAGCTCGTGAGGATAAGGGGAGGCCTCGATCAGGCGAGAACACTACTTGAAAATGCCAGAAACGAGCTCGGTATAATGCCATTGAACACTTCCGTTCTGCGATCCTATTACAAGGAGGGAATGAAGACTCTCGCCTTTGAATTATGCGAACAATTTGGTTGGAATCCGCCTGACTGGATATTGATACCTTCAGGCAGCGGAAGCTCTTTGTTCGGTGCTTGGAAGGGATTCATCGAGTTCAAGGAGCTCGGACTTATTGAGCACTGCCCAAGGTTGGTCGCTGTTCAAACGCAAGCCGCTCAAGCAATCGTGAAAGGAGTTTCAGAGAGGTCAATTTCTGCTCCATCGTCTTCTAGCACGGCAGCAACTGCTCTCTCCGTTCGAGATCCGCCAGAGCTTGAGTGGGTGGTGAGGGCCATAGAGGATTCGAAAGGGGCTGCTGTCGCTGTTAAGGAGAACGCTTTGCGGTCGGCTCAGAAGGAGCTATCCAAATCTGAGGGTATTCTAGCCGAACCTGCCGGAGCGATTGGGATCGCTGCTGTATCGGACCTGATTGATCACGGGATTGTTGACGCAAACGAAGAAATAGTCTGCGTCGTCACGGGAGCTGGATTAAAGGATATCAAGTCGCTGCAGGTGGAGGTCCCCGAGCCGCCAACAATAGACCCAAACATTCAAGAACTAAAGAGAGTCATTCGTTAGAGGAAATCGACAGAATCACAAGGACGAGCATGCGTACGGCCACAAACACTAACAAAACCGACGAGTTTCTCTTGTCCGACCTAGGAATAAAGGTGATTTTCGACATATTCGAGGCCGAGCCGCTTTAAGGTTTCATATCTTGGGTTTCCCGTGTTCTTATCCCAGCCTCTAAGTTCATAGTACTCATCCAGCATCTTGTCGAGGTCAGCAGATGTTAAGGCGCTACCTTTGCTACCTCCTTCAGGCAACGGTTCTGTGAAACGCTTTGGCAACGTGTCATCTTTTCGGGATAGACCTTTCATGAGATTGTATGATCTCTCGAGGTTGTAGATTCGCTCACCAATGAGGACCAAGTCGTCCACCGTGATAGACCGGCCGGTTGTCGCACTAATAGCATCCCTGATGTCGGTGAGCGTTCCTGGACCAACGAGAGGCACAGTGAACTTGCAGGCCACTAGAGAATCAACCATCGCCCAGTAATCTTGGTATCTCTTGTCCCAGTGAGCTTTCCAGTCAATTTTGAGTCTGCTAACCTGCTTCACCGGGAGGGCAATTTCTGGAATCTGCCGACCTGCGTCAAGCTGGGCGTCGTGAACGGCTGCCAAGTGGCAAGCTCCTCTGTTCGCAGTTGCGTACGACAGCCCAACGCCTTTCTTTCCTCGAGGCTCATGCATTGGAATCTCCATTCCTTTGACATGCATAGAGAGCTCTTCCGCACCCTTGCCTATCATCTCGGAGGCTCTCTTGACCCCCTCCGAAAGCACTCTTCCGACCCCCTCTCTTTTTGCTATTTGCTGTATTGTTCGCACAATGGCTCCGTGGTTTCCCCACTCAAACGTGACCCCTCCAGTTTCACTCTTGGTGATGAGCCCTCGTTCGTAGCACTCCATCGCAAAAGCGGTCACATTTCCGGTCGAAATCGTGTCAAGTCCGTACTCATTGCACAGCTTGTTCGCCTTTATGATGGATTGTAAGTTATCATTCATGCATAATGAGCCGAAAGCCGCGATCGTCTCATATTCTAGGCTGTCGTCATGGACCGGAGCATAGGGTCCATCCTTTACGTCTACGACCCTCCAACAGGCGACTGAGCATCCATAGCAAGCCTTGACCCCAACAACAAAGTCGCTCTTCAGTGTCTCGCCTGAGATCTTCTCAGCACCCTTGAACACGCCAGATCTGAAGTTCTGCGTAGGAAGCATTCCGGCTTCATTCAGTCCCGCAAGCGCTGATGGTGTCCCATACGCCGAAAACTCACGAATGCTTTGGCGCTCCCTTGCCATCCGAGCCATTTTCGTCGCCACGTCTCTGATTCTTGCTTCATTGGACAGCTCTATCTTGCCGCTTCCTCGAACGGCGATTGCTTTGAGCTTCTTCGATCCCATTACAGCCCCTAGGCCGCAGCGAGCAGCCGCTCTTGAACGTTCATTGATGACTCCGGAGAATTTCACAAGCCTCTCACCTGCTGGTCCGATGATGGAGAGTCTTGTCTTCTCGTCGCCAAGCTCGTGACGAAGAGCCTTGTCAGTATGTGACACAAGCTTTCCCCATAAATGCCCTGCCTCACAAATTTCCGCTGAACCATCGCGGATGGATATGTACACTGGATTCTCTGAAGCTCCTTCGATGACTATTCCGTCGTATCCAGCGAACTTCAATTCTGATCCGAAGAATCCCCCAGTGTTCGCTTGTCCCATGAGTCCCGTCAAAGGCGAGATTGCAGCGACGACATGTCTGCCACTGCCAAGCATCGGGGTCCCAGTCAATGGACCCGTCATGAAGATCAACTGGTTCTTTGGACCGAGCGGATCCACGTCCGGTCCAAGATCGAAGAGTATTCGCGCAGCGAGACCTCTACCGCCTAGAAAGTCGATCTTATCCTTCTCAGGTAGTCTTTCCTCCCGGATCCTTTCTGACGTAAGGTCGACATTCAGCAGTTTTCCAGTGTAGCCGCCCAAACCACCAACCCCCTGAGCCTCAGAGCTCAAATCTAGCTGTTTGGAATAGCCGCAGTGTGTCACGGGTTTGGATATGCTTCTCTGAGCGTATCTGCCCGCAATCCACACCTTAAGGCTTCACATGCGATGACATCTGTTGGCGCTACGTTTCCGAGATTCACATTTGCTCCATACCTTAGTATGAAATATGTTTGCTGTTTCTTCTCGGGCGCTTCAAACATCAATCTGTCCACATCCACGCCCTTGACGATTTCATCAAGTCTACTCTCTCGCACGTCGCCTTTCTCATCATAGACCCCTACTTCTCTTCCCGCCTCTCTCGCCTCGACGATTGCCAAAAAGACGCCTTTCTCGAGGTCTCGTCTTATCCGTTCGGCATACCCCTCAGCAGATAGATCCTCTTCCTTGTGCTTCTTGCCGACTTCTGCAAACACCTTTAGACCGAGGCCAGCGGCTCTAGTAACCAAATCATACCTCACATCTTCACCAAACGAGATCGTTCCGTCCGACACTTCCAAAGCAGAGAAACCGAGTCTCTTGGCGTATCTCAGGAATTTGTCGGTCGATCTTTGAACCACCGCAACCTCAAGAAGAGTGCCACCTGGCATTACATCTATCCGGTTTTTCTTGTAGAGGGCAATCTTTCTTCTTACCAGACTCTCCGCCATGAGTCTTGAGGTTCCAAAGGAGAGTTTTACAATATCGATGTAGTCACCCGCCGTCTGAACTATGTCGCGAGCTTGGGATATTCCAATTCCTTTATCGATCACCATAGTGACACCTTTCACTCGCGGCCTTGACGTTCTATTTGGAATTGGCATGGAGATGACCCTCTCAAATGCCTTCATCAGTTGTCACAACGAGCGTGGGCAAACAGATAATGCCCACGCGGCTATTAAGAGTTCACGCAACCTTGAGGAAGAATTGAGTCCCGCAGATGCCAGAAAGTATCTGGGAGGAAGATGTCGGGGTGTCAAGATTCTCCTACGAGAGCTACAAGGTGGACCAGATCCTCTCGGGCCTGATAACAGACTCACTTTCCTGACCGGGTCGTTGAACGCTCCTCCCTTTCCCGGTTGCGTGAAACACTGCTTGACGGCAAAATCGCTTGAGACCCACGCAACTGGGGAGTCAATGAGCGGAGGGTTTTTCGGTCCCTTCTTGAATTCTTGAAAACACACTTCGAACTCATGTTCAAGACCGCCGGACGCACGAAACGGTGGGCCTACCTATCAGACAGCAATTTCTAATACGCATTGCTGTTATCGAGGTCTGGGAGGTATTTACTCATGGGAGCGACAGGAACGATCGAGTCAAGGAGTAGCTCTCAGCTTCCCGGTTTGGCGGCATGCGTGGGTGTGGCTGTTCTATCCTATCTGTCTTGGTATCTGTTATACAACCCCGTCAGCGCTTTGATGTGGGCATTTGTGTACAGCATTCTGATCGGGAACGTCATCAGGGTGCCCCCTTCCTTCAGATCGGGAATTGACATGGCGTCTAAGGAGGTCTTAAGGTTCGGTATAGCCTGTCTGGGCGTAACCGTAAGCGCCCTCGCATGGCTGAGAATTGGATTGCTGGGCGTAGGCATTGTTCTGGCAAATCTATCGGCGGCGCTATTCATTGGAATAGCCATCGGCAAACGCGTTGGGCTCAGTGACGCATTATCCGTCTTGATTGGGGTGGGCACATCCATATGTGGAGCCTCAGCAATCGCGAGTGCAGGGCCAGCCTTACGGGCGAAAGAGGAGGAGATGGGAATGGCCTTAGCATGTATCACAATCTTCGGCTTGGTTGCGATGTTTCTCTACCCATTCTTGTTTCTTGCCTCGCCACTTGACGATTTCCTTGAGGCCTCTGAAATAGCGTTCGGGTTCTGGTCAGGGATCGGCATACACGAGACCGCTCAAGTCGTCGCAGCAGGATATCAAGTTAGCAAGACCGCGGGCGATGTGGCTCTGTTGGTAAAGTCCATTAGGATTTTCATGATAGGCCCCATCACTGTCATGTCAGCAATAGTCTACTCGAAGATGACTCAGATTGGGAAGATTGCGGAGGTGAAGCTCACAGTTCCCAAGTTTGCAATAGCATTCATAGCTCTCTCAGTTCTTACGACCATAGTAGGTTACTACAACGCTCAATGGATAGGCTTCTACAAGACCTATCTTACTCCGCCGATAGTTTTTCTTTTGGCGATGGGCTTCGCTGGAGTTGGCATGAAAGTCCAGGCGAGAGCCTTGGCCAACATTGGATGGAAAGCATTCGCAGTTGGGTTGATCGCGAGCGTTCTCGTCAGCGTAATAGGTTTGTTTCTGGTAAGGTTCATTTGGATGGCATTCCACTGATCCATTGGAGGATGTCGTTCGCCCCGGTGAGGACATGAGGACTCCGCGTTGCGTGGAAGCTTGTTTCCAGACAGACCGTTCTCAGGAACCTATGTGTCACACTGCCGAGACGTGTTGTATCTGATGTGAGCTACAAGCCTCCCAGTTGGAGGCCTACAAACCAAGAAACGCAGAGCAGAAAGAATGATCCTCTACCTAGTATCAATCATCGGCTCAGGTTCAGCCCAAGTACCACTTCCCGACACGCCTTGCCATGATGCCTCATATCCAACCCCAAGAACGGTCGAAAAGCAGCTTTCCGAACCTCAACTTCGGCCTTAGATGCACGCTACGACCGGCCTACTCTGAGGAATGGTTCCCTTTGAACTTACCCAGTTCGCTAGGAAACAGACAGTGGTTCTTAGCAAAAAAGCTCTGTGCTCTAACAGTTTAGCATGCATATGCTCATCGTTTAACGTGTGCCGACGCCCAAGAGCACATAGCCCAATCAGGACGGCCTCGTTAGTCTCCGCGAACACATGTTGACTGTCTCGCCAAATATGGTCCGCAACTCTCCGCGTAGGCACGAAAACCGCCGGTACACAAGTTCGCATGCACGAGTAACTTGAACGCGAAGGTAACAAAGATAGAGCGTTTCTCGAAGTCAAAGATAGACTACGATCAGTCAAGAGTGCCGGCATGTCAATCGGGCTTTTCCTTACGGAGCACTCGTCACTCCATTGAGCCTCAGTTACAGTGCGAGCCCGCGGGACTGAACTTCTATTTCAGACCCGTCAACTGCAGTAGTGAGGGGAACGTCTGGGGGCACCGCCCTACTCGGACCAGGCTTGACGAAGAACGACCGAGGGACCTGTAGAATGATGCCCCAGATCCATCCGCTATTTCCTCGTTACATTGGAAGAGGCCACTGAGTGATCGCGCTGTGCGTAGAATCCAAGTGTGTGCTCTGGGGTATACATCTGCGAACGAGGCTAAGGGCGTAGGTCGTAGATCTAGTGAAAAGATGTCTCCAACCTATCCATTCGAGCCAAGTAGCAGAGTATTCGCGCAGCTCGTCCGCCTCAGTGGGAGGCTGGAATGGAGTAGAAATGAGCCTCAGATGAGATACTCTGGAACGTTTCCAGGCTGATGTGAAACACGTGGAACGAGGCCGAACCTGCGAAGTCGTCGTTTGACTCTCGGATATTGAATCAGTTGCTCAACCTCAAGATCTCTAGCGGCTTTACTGTCAATTGACGAAATGCGATCTTGCAGTCGACCCATTGATTCGTCAGTAGAGAACGACGACATGACCGCAGGATGCCAACCGACCCGTGCTCTAGACAGATTGCCAAGCGCGGCTAGCTGAAGCGCAAAACCATCGCCTCTTGCGCCGGTCATGGTCTCAAATTCGATCTCAGAGGCCCCCTTGAGGGAGACTCGAGCATGCAAGCACTCAAACGCTGCAAGCTCTTCGCAGTAGCTTGAATCTGCGCCAAGCAGGATGCCATTCGTCTCGAGAATGAATCGAAATCGACCTGCTTTTTCCACCTCCGAGAGCATCTGCAGAAGATGCGGTCTCCCAATCGTCGGCTCTCCGCCGCTGAGCCTCACCTGCCCGAAGCCGCTGCTCTCGGCGGCCTGTATAAGTCTCCTCGCGGCTTCGCTTGGTGGAAGAAACTGGCCACACGTACTAGGGCGTTCCAGAATACTGTCTGACGCCCAGCAGAATCGACACATCAGGCCACAGCCGACAACGTCACCCGTTGCCACTCCTCCGTACCATCGATCAGCGCGGAAACGGTAGTACCTCCGTAGTTGCCCTTGAGGGTCGTCGCAGGTCACAATCGACTCGATTGCCAGATGTCTAGCGAGCGCGTCATACATGACCGTCAGTGGCTACCTGCTGATTATCTTCCACTCTCGTTGCAGCGAGTCTGAAGAGCAATCAGGCATATCCATTTCATTGCTAGATCTTGTAAAGGTAGATTGTATGGATCCCGAGGGAGCCATGGATCACTTCTACCCGTGCCGGTGTCCAATCTGGAATTGAGAAGTCATGAGACACGACGCGGGCACCGCTATGCAGCTCCCGCTCGAGCTTCCTACGAAGGGCCTCGTTCACCGATGGCAAGAGATACATTGTAACGATGTCCGCGCTTGAGAGGTCGGTAGTAAAGAAGTTCTGGCGTATAGCTCGCAGGTTGGGCTTCAGCAGAGCAGCGCTGTTCCGGATAGTTGCGAACCTCTGTGGATGGAGCTCAACGCCGAGCGCATTGGCGCCGAACTCCCTTGCGGCTGCGACAACAATTCTACCATCCCCTGCTCCGAGGTCAATCAATTGCTCGCCCGGCCTCACTTGGGCTACGTCCAGCATCCTTCGTACTATTGGTCGAGGCGTCGGAACGAATGGTACGTCCAAGCCCGTGTCCGTCAATGCTTCTTCTACGCTGATAATCTCACTTCTGCCAGATAACTTTGGTCATCTGTGCAAAGACGGACCTCAAAGTTCCCATCGCCTACGCCTGAAGGCATCCTGAAAAGATGCACTGGCGCCCTGGGCGGGATTCGAACTCGCGGATCAGTATGCTTCTGATCTCCCGCGTCGATGGCGTGACAGGCCATCATCCTGGACCGCTGAACGACCAGGGCGTCCTGCGTTCAAGGGGCGATCTCAACCCGCCAGTGACAGATTAAACGTTTTGGGTCTCTCTCTTTCTGATCAGCAAATCCGTGGAACTGGGTCGCCAAGCGGTTTGGGGAGTATCCTCTTACCGCCTACGGTGGTCTTCACTGCGACGAGATCGAAGTCGTCCGTCGCGTAGCCGATAATCTGTGCCTCACTTCCTAGGTCGGTGCTCCTGAGAGTTGAGAGAACTTCCTCAGCCTTCTCTGAGACAACTGCCAGCGCAATCTTTCCCTCGTTGCCAACCTCGAGTGGATCGAGGCCCAACATCTCACATGCTGCTCTGACACCCGTGTGGATGGGTATCTTCTCTTCTTTGACTAGGATTCCGACTTTCGATTTCTCAGACCATTCATTCAGGAGATTAGCAAGTCCTCCGCGAGTTGGATCCTTCATGCTCACTACGCCTCCCACATCGAGGGCTTTCTCGATCACATGATTCAGTGGTGCCGCGTCCGATTGAACTCTAGTCTCAAACCCATACCCTTCGCGAGCGGAGAGGACTGCGATGCCATGGTCAGCAACGGAGCCCGAGATGATGATCTGATCCCCACCGCGAATATTGGAATCGAGTAGCCAGTTTGCATCGCATCTACGGTGTCGATTGATCTCCTGAAGATTGCGGTCAAGCAGTGGGCTCCTGCGTCCAACGCCTGACGAATTCACCATGAATCTATCGAGCGCGCCGCGTTCGACCACCTTCGTATCTCCCGTGATCACGGCCACCCCGGCCTCCTTGCATGTCTGGTCTATGCTGGAGAGTATGCGCTCCAAGTCGGGTAACGGAAATCCTTCCTCAAAGACGAAGCCCGTTGCTAGCGCAAGCGGTTGCGCACCAAGAACGGCCATGTCATTGACGGTTCCGGCGACCGCTAGTCTTCCGATGTCTCCTCCGGGAAAGAACAGTGGCTTGACCGTGTAGGAATCCGACTTCAGGACGATTCCATCGATAACCGCTGCGTCGTCAAGTGCCTCCAACGGAACTTCAGCACCGCTTCCTGCAAGGTGTTTGAGGATGTACCGTTTCACCAAGGCGTCCATCGCAGAGCCGCCCGCGCCGTGTGCCATTGAGATGTGTTCGCCGGTCAAGCTAGGTGGCTCCGCGCGGCTCGGATCCTAGGCGGCTTACTTCCCGACTCGGATGACATACTCACAGAACTTGTCGTCATGAGCCATGCATTTCATCTGGTCCACGCTGGCTTTCCCGATAGTCCCCTTCAGTAGAGTCTCCATCAAGCCTTCGTCCAGCTTGTCACAGATGAGGTCAGGGTATTGCCTCGCTAGTTCGGAGAAGACGCAGTTGTACATTCTGAAACGCACTTTCTTCGAGTCCTGCTCGAGGATCTCAGGGATGGCACCGATCTGGGAGAGATGTTCTTGAACAACATGCTTCTTCAATGACTCCAAGTCCCAGTGTGCGATCTTCTTCTCGCTTGTGATTTCCCTTGCTAGGTTCGCGCCGACTTCGCGGCCAATCTTCTTGAGGGCATGCCCTGCCTTCTCTCTTCCAAGATTATCAACGATCCCTCGGATGAGGATGCTGGAGAGCAACTCGTACTGCCTCTTTGGGTACTGGATCGACATAGGTTTCTGCGCCGACTGGTACCTAACGACTGGTCTGCCAATCTTTCGTCGTTCCTCGCTATGTTCCTCGACTAGTCCTATTCTCTTCAACATGTTGACATGATGTCTGACCGTTATCGTCTTCAGGGAAACTTCCTGCGACAGCTCCTCTATGCTCATTGGCTTGCGCGATAGAAGGTCGAGGATCTCAAGCCTCGATCGGCTGGACATCGCTTTTCCGAGATCGGTAGCGCTCATCACACTGCCTTCGATGAAAGTATTATGTGATAACTAATATAGACTTCACATATAGTCTCCCGTTCCCTCGATAGTAATTAGACAAACACGCTGCCCACCACACTTCGTCCCCGGCACGTACACACCAAGCTCATTACCCGGAGCCATGGATTGGCGACAAGGCAGGTCGTTCCGAGTGAGCGACACGGTACAAGGCGAGCCCGGAGAGGTCTATGACATCGAGCTGGACGAGAACCTGAAACGAGCAAACGATCTCATAGCCGATGAGAACCGCAGACAGCTCGAGGAGCACAGTGTGCTTGGCGTTGATGTGATGGGATCCATAGGCTCAGGAAAGACCTCCTTAATCGAGCAGCTTGTGTTGCTGCTAGGTGAACGTTACCGAATCGCGGTCTTGAAGGGCGACCTGACTTCACGAATAGATTCAGACCGCATAGCCAAGCTTGGAGTCCGGGCGATTCAGATCAACACCGGTCGTGAATGTCATCTTGACGCGAATCTGGTCCGGAAGGCGCTTGAAAAGGTCGATTTGAGCTCGGTGGATCTGATCTTCATCGAGAATGTTGGGAACCTGATTTGCCCCGCAGACTTCCGACTCGGCTCAAGCAAGAGAATAGTCATCGTGAGTGTGACCGAAGGGCCATACATGATCGTGAAGCATCCGTTCATCTTCGCCGAGGCTGACGTAGCTGTGATCAACAAGATCGACCTCGCTGTCCCCATGGCCGTTGACCTAGGCAAACTGGCGAACGACGTACGCACGATCAACGCAAGAGCATCAGTTGCCTACACCAATTGTAGATCTGGGGAGGGTGTAAAGGAAGTCGCGGCCGCACTCAACCTAGCACTCACGTAGTGAGTTAAGAGAAATGTTGAGAACATATGCATGAGTTCTCAAGGACAAGCCAGATAGTCGAGGCCGTCCTAACCGAGGCAGCGAAGCAACACGCCATCACCGTGACTGAGGTCGAAGTCGAGATCGGTGACTTGACGTTCCTCGGGCATGAGCAGGTCCGATTCGCGTACCAGACGCTGACCGAGAAGACGATAGCAGAACACTCCAAGCTAGCGATAAAGAGAATTCAAGGACGAGGGAGATGCGACGGTTGCGGATATGAGGGACCACTATCGTATCTTGACGACCCTCAATTCCATGTCTCCTTCGCGACATTCAACTGTCCCAAATGCGGCAATCCTCTTTCGATATCAGCTGGCCGCGAATGCATCATAAGGCGAATCCGTATCAGGAAATAGCTCGCTTCGACTCGACGCAGCTTAAATCGTTCATAGCCTCCAAGTGGGATCATGTCTTCCCAGAAGGAAGAGCTCAGAGCCTTCTTTGATCCTCGTTCATTGGCGATCATAGGAGCGTCTCCCATAGCTCAGAAGGTCGGGAACATCATCATCCACAGCCTCATCGAGAACAAGCAGAGGGGCCTACTCAAGACAGAGCTCTTCCCCGTTAACCCACGATACCCCACGATCTTGGGGGAGAAATGCTACCCATCTCTACGCGATCTCCCAGCCGACGTAGAGACGCTGGTCGTTGTGATTCCAGCAGAAGGAGTTCCGGCGGTGATTGAGGAGGCCGCTTCGAAGAATGCGAAGGCTGCAATTGTGATCTCTTCAGGGTTCCGAGAAGTCGGCAACACGGAACTTGACGACAAGTTGGTGGCGGCTGGCAAGGAAGCCGGTATCAGGATAATTGGCCCCAACTGCTTGGGAATATATGATCCATACTCGGGAATGGACACTCTCTTCCTGCCAGAAGTCAAGATGCTCTCAAGCGGCAGAGAAGTCGTCGCGACTCCTCGTCCCCTTCCCGGACACATCTCTCTGATTAGTCAGAGTGGAGGATTTGGGATTGCGGCGCTTGACTACATGGCTGGCAGCATGATGGGCGTTCGCGCTTTTGTCAGTCTCGGCAACAGGTGCGATGTCGACGAACATGAGCTTCTCGACTTCTTCCGCCAGGACGAGAAGACAAAGGTCGTGCTGCTCTACTTGGAGGGCTTGAAGGGGGGACGCGAGTTTATGGATGCCGCGCGTCGTTTCACGAAGTCGAAACCAATTGTGGCTCTCAAGTCGGGTAGAACAGAAGCAGGTGCCCGCGCGGCGGCGTCACACACAGCCGCGCTGGCAGGAGTCGACAAGATCTACGATGCAGCATTCACCCAATCCGGAGTTGTGAGAGCACAGACGCTAGAGGAGTTCTTCGACATGGGAAGGGCTCTGCAGCTACAGAAACCTGCCCTTGGGGGGCATATCGCCATTCTGACGAACGCCGGCGGACCCGGCATCATCGCGGCTGATACTTGCATCGAATCTGGCCTGAGAGTCGACAGTCTCTCAGAAGGAACTCTCTCAAAGCTGCAGGAAATGAAAGCACGTGGAGAGCTACTGCAGATAATGACTGGTGCCAACCCTATCGATCTCTCGGGGCAAGGGACAAGTGAGATGTTCTCGAAAGTGCTTCGAATCCTGATGGAAGCTCCGGAAGTGGATGGCGTCATTGTAATGGCCTTTCACCAGGCACCACCAATTCTGGACGACGTAGTCAAAGCAATCGCTGACACTCACAAGGGCTACGTGAAGCCGATACTCGCTTGCGATGTGGGTGGGACTGAGATGGCGGAAGAATTCCGCACACGTTTCGAGAAGTACGGCATTCCGGCGTACGAGACTCCAGAGAGAGCAGCTAGGGCAATGTATGCTCTGGTCAGGCATGGCAGGTACATTAGCTCAGTGAGGATGAATCGGAAAATAAGCTAGGGGATCGCGCCTCGAAGGCTGCAAGAATGCAGACGACCCTTGGAGTTGTTATCCTAGCCGGCGGAGCGAGTCAAAGGCTTGGCCCCGACAAACCCCTGATGAAGGTCTCCGGCCGGTCGATGCTTGCTCGCACGGTGGCCACGGCACTCACAATCTCCCGCAGCGTGATAGTCGTTGCGGGCAGCCGGGCACAAGAGGTGGAGTATCGAGACGAGATTCCCCGAGGAGTGGTCATCGTTCACGACAAAACCCAAGAAAGAGGCCCGCTGTTCGGCCTCTGTGCGGGGCTTGAGAGGTCAAACTCCGAGTATGCCGCTGTGCTGCCGTGTGATTCTCCTTTCATCAGCAAGGATGTGATCCTTCACATTTACGGAGCGGCGAAGGGGGTTGATGCTGCGGTTCCAGCATGGCGAGATGGCCGAATCGAACCTCTACATTGCGTGTTTCACGTAGCGCATACGAGGAGAGCGACTGTCGAGGCGCTTAAGGATGACATGGATACCATACGCGAGATGATTCAACAGATGGATAGGATCAGGTTCGTGTCCGTGGAGGAATTGAGGGGATTTGATCCTCGCCTTCTGACGTTCTTCAATGTCAACACTCTAGAAGACCTCGAAGAGGCAAGGAGAATATCAAGCGAAATCGGAGAGCGTGGTCGTGCTGCGATCACTGTGGATCGAATGTGATTCTCTCGAATCCTGAATACACGCTCATCCTAGGGCCTCTCGCGAAGCAGCAGAGCGTTATTCCTGTTCTCTGAGCTGCCCGGATCCCTGAGTAGATTGGCCCTCTGACAGAAACAGTTACCGGAATGCCCACTCTTGCTGCCTTGATAACCTCTCCAGCAGACTGCCTTCCCGAACTCACCAGGACTATGCGGGAAGGATCCAGTTCCATCTTGAGAATGGCGCCAAGGACCTTGTCGATTGCGTTGTGGCGGCCCACGTCTTCATGAAATGCTTTGATTGTCCCATCCAAGAAGGCCGCTGCATACTGGAAGCTCCCGATAACTCTGAACTTCCTTGAGTGCTCGTTGAACTCCGCCATCATCTGTGCTATCTCAGAGGCCCTGACATGGAGGTCTGACTTGACAGTTGGTTTCTCAATATTGTCTAGGAGTCGATAGAAGTCTTGGGTTGATCCACAACCTGACGAAAGAGTCCTCAGGGCTTTTGCCGCGTTGATTCTGACTTTGGCTCTTCTTCTTGTTCGTATGTGCACGCTAGTTGTCTCTTGACTCCAGGCGATATCCTGTATGTCTTGGCATGACTTCACTATGCCCTCACCGATCAGATATCCGATCGCGAGCTCCTGCTGAGCGGTTGGAGTAGCAAACAAAGTCGCAGCACGCTTGGCATTGACGTAGATGGTGACGGGAGCTTCCACGGCTGCTTCTTCCGAGAGTATATCGTCTCGGTGTGATGTGAGGTCGAGCTTTCTGACGGTGACGGGTTGAGTAGACTTCATCAGTTATCTTTCACCATGTAGGAGCCAGACACGATGCCGCGGGGCGTGAACCAGTGGTGCGTTCGTTTCGGGACAGGGACTACCTGATTACACCCGAGGGTTTCATCTTTGCGGTGATCGGCAACGTCCACCCGCCGGACAGGGTAATCGCCTATCTGAAGTACATACCGGACGAGCAGGGGAAGTGGGGACGCGATCGCCTACGTTATCGCCGAGCCCTCCAACATTACAATGTTCCTTCAGTCATGGATTCCATGCGTTTCCTGCGCTCGAATGCTCCACAATACATCTTTGAATCAAGCGTGCATGGAATCACCCTTCCGGCGGTGCCTAGGACCGCCATCACACAACATCTGCGACCTGAGGAGACGTTTCATCAGCTATGCAAGACACGAGAACGTGACGAACTCGAGGCGAAGGCTGTTAGGCTAGTCGAGCAGATCTCGAACAGGTCAGGCGTTTCAGTTGAAGCGTTCGGCGTGACCGGCTCGCTTCTTGCGAGGATACATGATCCGACTTTCTCCGACATCGACCTGGTGATCTATGGATATCACAATGCCATCCACGTTAGAAGTCTGCTTCGAGCAGCAATGCGATCGACTCTTGGCGCGATTCAGAGGCTCGAAGGCGAGTCACGAGAGAAGTGGATTACAGAGCGAGTGAAATCTACTCCTCTGACGCGAGAGGATGCCGAAGATCTACTAGCTAGGAAATGGAACATCGGACTCTTTGACGGCACAGAATTCTCGGCCCATGCAGTCCACACGGAAAGCGAGGTCACCGAGCAGTACGGAGACGAATGCTACGTTCCGTTCGGGGTAGTCGATGTGACAGCGACATTGGTCGATATCAGGGGGAGTCTTTTCATGCCGGCGGTCTATGATGTTCGATCAGTGAGGGTCGGCGAAGCGTTCCCCGGTTGCGTGGTGGATCGAATTGTCAGCTTTGAAGGTCTCTATGCAGACATCGCAGAAGATGGTGAGATCGTCCGGTGTAGAGGTAAGCTTGAGAGAGTTGAGTCCGCCTCCCGTGTTGGACATAGGATTGTGGTCGGATCCCCGGAAGCACAAGGATCGGACTTCATTCTCCCGCTCAAGTAGGACAAAGTGAAGCACGTCCGGGCGTCAGCAGTGCCCGAGAATGGTATGCTTTGTGGAGAAAGGATTTTATAATTACTGTCATAACAATAATGTCTCCAAGACAAACGCATCCTTGAGGTCCAATTTGAATGTTAAGCGTCCCATCAATTTTGCCCAGTTCGAGAGGTGAACTACAGGATCCGTACTCAAGATTTGCTTGGAAATGGGTTGTCTTGGCATACATGGCGGCTAGGGTCTTGTCTCATGGAAAGCCACTTCCGAATGATCTCCTATGCGATTTGAAATCCACTAGGGCAAGGATGGAGAGCGGGGTCCACAGGCTGTGCAAGGTTGCCGCCGACCTGCGTGACCTAGAAATCAAGCTGTTCCCAGCCGTATTGCACGTGAGTGAGGGCGAGGTTCACAGAATGCTCGAACTGATCAACAAGGCGATGAACGGAACGATCGAAGAGAGAGACATAGACCTGTCACCCTTGGAGCCCGTATTCCCAGATTGCACAATCCCACGCGTATGTCTACGGTAAGCCCAAGCTCTCATGGTTCGAGGGTAGAACTCCTATGCCTTGCCGAGGCAACTAGAACGCGAGCGCGCTGTCCCTACACGAGCGGTTCGCAAGTGAAATCTTATAAGTATCATGTGAACAACTTTTCACATCACCAACTGGCTCGCCGTGCGATCACGACTCTGTTCATATCCACTAGACAAAGATGAGAAGAGTTGAACAAGACCCCAGACACATGTCCAGGCATATCCAAGTTTGTCAGACCAATTCCGGAGTATTTCACCTGTCCTCACTGCGGTGGCAAGGTGGAGATATGGACTGATGAAGAAACGGGAGTCTGCCTGAATTGTGAAAGGGAATCTCCGAGACCCATCGAGAATAGGTCCTGCTTGGATTGGTGCGAGTTTGCCCTCAAATGCAAGGATATTATCGACGCAAAGAAGCGATCACCGAGCGGTCTCGGCTTGGCCAAGGAACTTTAACAGCTCAGATACGGGCTTTCGCATGTGAGTGACTACCGGTTCACTGAGGCAAGAGTCCAAGGTCTTGCTCGCTTCAGACAGACCCGTCTGCCCGCGGTAGACCGTCTGAAGTTGCTGGGCGCAGTGGTGAGAACGTCTGATGATCGACGCATTTCAGGAGATTTCGGCAAGGGATTCCTTTTTTGGCGCCATGGAGGAGGTTTTGAGCACATGACGCCGAGATCGCTCTCGATGAGCGAGAGAAGCGCGAGGCCGGTTCGAGAGATGTCGAGCGACCCGGTCTGAGCGTCTGGCTATAGTCTATAGGCGGAACGCTCATATTTCGTGATTGCTAGTATAGTAACCCCATGGTAATTACCGAATCGCCACCGGTTCTTAGGAAGCAAAACCGAGACCTCGAAACCATCGCCCACGTCTACAAGATTCTGGCGAATCCTACAAGGCTCAAGATACTTCTGACTCTCGAGTCCGGTTCGATGACCTTCACTGAGCTGATGAAGACACTAGACATTAACCCGAAGACCGTCAGCAGCACTCTGACGATGATGGGAAAAGCGGGTTTCGTGCGCAAGTCCTACCCTCATCAGGTCTACGTGATCACGCCGCTCGGTCGCAGAATCCTCCGTGAACAGGTCTTTGCTCTACACGAGTCGCTGCATACCGCGCTCGGAATTGAACGGGGGTCTAGCTGATGGATGGAGTTCCTGCTAGGATCTCGATCAAGCAACTTGAGACGAGCCTAGCTTCGCTGAGAGGTGTAGAGGTCGTCCTTGGAAAGGTCATCCAAGACGACTGGGACGAGAAGATCGGACCAACACCGTATCCGTCTGTCACGACGCTGAGGAACTGGGACCACCAGCTTCTCAAGAGATACGAACCCTTCTACTCTCCGTTCTGTGACATGTGTTGTCTTTGCACGTATGGCAAGTGCGATCTCACTGCAGGTAAGAGAGGCGCGTGTGGCATAGACATCCGCACACAACAGGGCAAGATCGTTCTCCTTGCCTGCGTCATCGGTGCCTCAACACATGCAACGCATGCGAGACACATTCTCGACTACCTCATCAAGAAGCGAGGCAGGGACTGTCCGATCAATCTCGGTGGGGAAGTCGATCTCGAAGCCCCGATCATTAGAACGGTCGCGGGAGTGCGTCCCAAGACACTTGGCGATATGGAAGAAGTGCTGGAATATGTGACTTCCCAGATAGCTCAGCTTCTCTCAGCGACGGCGACCGGTCAAGAAAGTAGCTATCTCGACTATGAATCAAAGGCCCTTCACGCTGGAATGCTCGACAACGTTGCCTTGGAGATATCTGATGTCGCACAGATTTCTGGGCTGAACTTTCCGAGGGGAGATCCCAACTCTCCGTTGATTGATTTCGGCATGGGTGTCGTTGACAAGTCGAAGCCGGTTATCCTTTGTCTCGGACACAATGTGGCCCCAGGAGCCGAGACGATCGACTATCTTGAGAAAGAAGGCTTCTATGGTCAGGTCGAGGTCGCGGGTATCTGCTGCACAGCCCACGATCTGGCTCGGTACAAGTCCGGCGCCAAGATTGTCGGTCCACTCTCGAAGCAGCTGATGTTCGTGAAGTCAGGCGTCGCGGACGTGATGATCGTCGATCAAGAATGTGTACGATCCGATGTTGTCCAAGAGGCTGAAAAGGTTGGCACACGTGTTATCACGACTATAGACCAAATTTGCGCCGGTCTTCCCGATATGACTTCAACTCCCGTGGAAGCAATCGTCGAAAGACTGGCAAGCGGGAAAGAGCCAGGCATTCTTGTTCGCGACCCAGTAAAGGTGGCTCAGGTAGCAGTCAAGACTGCGATCTCCATCGCGCCTGCACGGCGCAAGCAAGCTCTCCACAGAGACGACGAGGTGTTGGCGACCGCCGCCAAGTGTACTCTATGTCATGAATGTAGAAGGGCTTGCCCCAATGACCTCGAAATAGATCTTGCGGTGAATGAAGCTCGCAACGGATCCCTGCAACAGCTTGGTCTCCTGTACGACTACTGTATGAACTGCGGCAGGTGTGTCAGTGCCTGTGCGCGCAACATTCCGATACTGGATCTTCTTGAACTTGCTACCCGCGAGACCATAAAGAACGAACGCTCGAAGCTGAGAGCTGGGCGTGGTCCGATTCTTGACACAGAGATCCGCAATGTTGGACGCCCAATTGTGATGGGGGAGATCCCAGGAGTCATAGCTTTTGTCGGATGCTCCAACTATCCAGCCGGAGCCAAGGAACTCGCTGAGATGGCTGACGAGTTTGCCCGACGCAGATACATCGTGGTTGCCTCTGGATGCTCCGCCATGGATATGGCTCGCTACAGAGACGAGAACGGACAGTCGCTATACGAGAAATACCCTGGAGACTTCGACGCTGGCTGCATACTGAACGTCGGATCCTGTGTCGCAAACGCGCATATAATCGGCGCAGCTGTCAAGATCGCGAATATCTTCGCAAGAAGACCATTGAGGGCGAACTTCGAGGAGATCGCCGACTACATTCTGAACAGAGTGGGTGCGGTGGCAATTGCTTGGGGAGCTCAACACCAGAAGGCAGCCTCGATCGGAACTGGCGTAAACAGGCTCGGGGTCCCTGTCATACTAGGCCCTCACGGCGCCAAGTATCGGCGGGCGTACTTGGGACGATCAGACATGAACGAACGGTGGATGGCCCACGACGTTAGAACAGGTCGCGATCTCTATGTGGGACCAGCACCAGAGCATCTGATGTATGTCGCTGAAACCAAGGAGGAGGCGATGGTCGCCGCCGCCAGGCTCGTCATGCGGCCCAGCGACACGAGCAAAGGCCGACTGATCAAACTCTCCAACTACATAGACCTTCACCGAAAGCTGTTCGGAACCATACCTGACGACTTCCACCTGTTCGTGAGAACCGAGACAGATCTTCCCTTGGGGATGAAGGGAGAGCTGCTCGCAATGATGAAAGAGAAGGGCTGGATCCCGAAGGACATACCAGAACTCGGTTCCACGATCGTGGATCGACTAGTGCCAAAGAGGGAGTGATCCAAGATGACGACGGCGACTCCATGGCAGACTGCCAACATAGTAGGACCAAAGAATGCCCTGTTGCTAAACCCCGAGCACTGTGGGCGCCTACTGAAGGCTGCAAAGAGGCCCCTCATTGTAGTCGGGGCTAACGCAACCAAGGCTTCGGTCGGGTTACCAAACCTCGCTGAGTATATCGCTCGCATGGCAGAAGCAATCGACGCTCAGGTTGCTGTGTCTCCGACAATTCAATCCCAATTCAAGCGTCTGGGTAGCAGGATGGTCTCTGGTTTAGGGCTCGAGGATCTCACCAACCGTCTTCAAGACAGACAGTGGAGGGGTTTCGATGGAAAGGGTGGCTACGACTTCGTGATCCTGATTGGCGGAGTCTACTATTTTGAGTCTCAGATGTTGGCTACGCTGAAGAACTTTGCGCCACACATCAAGACCGTGTCACTTGACCGATTCTACCAGCCGAACGCGAGTTTCTCATTCCCGAGCATGAATGTGGACAAGTGGAAAGAAGGACTAGACACGATCGTTCAGGGATTTGGAGGTAAGAAGTGAGATGTCAGAGAGAAAGTGTGACCCGGCCGAGCTTCACTCAGATGTACAGCTTGACTTGGACCAGACCAAGTTCCCGATGGACATCGGTGAGATGTACGAAGGCGAGCGAATTCGAAGGCCCGATCTCTACGCTGAGTTCGGTGGTGTCGATATCCCTAAGAAATTCGAACTCGTCCTCGTCAAACCACTAACCGAAGTACAAGACGGCAAGGTCGAGGTGATCGGTCCAGACCTACCGGACCTCAAAGTGGGAGGTGCCTACCCATTGGGAATTCTCATCGAAGTGGCAGGTAGCAAACTCGACAGAGACATCGAAGGCGTATTGGAAAGACGCGTTCACTATTTCACGAATTACATTGAGGGAGTGATGCATGTCAACCAGCGAACCGACGTGTGGGTACGAGTTTCCAAGCGTTCCTACGAAAGGGGAATGAATTCGCTCAAGTGGGTCGGGCGAGCGCTGATACTACTCTTCAAACGAAGTCTGCCAATCGTCGAGAAAATTCAGGTAACGTTCCTAACCGATCCCACAAAGTTGGAAGAGCATCTTCAGGAAGCAGTGAAAGTCTATAATGCCAGAGATGAGAGAGCTCGAGGACTGACAGAGGAACAAGTGGAAGACTTCTACAGCTGCGTTCTCTGCCAATCATTTGCGCCATCGCACGTATGCATTATCACTCCGAACAGAATGGGCGGATGTGGCTCGATCAGTTGGTTCGACGCGCGCGCATCATCGAACGTAGACCCAAAGGGACCTAACTTCCCTGTGAAGAAAGGGGAATGCCTCGACGCGATCAAAGGCGTCTACACAGGTGTGAACAAGATTGTCCAAGACAGATCACTCGGCGCCATTCAACAGATCTCACTCCACAGCATATTCGATCATCCTCACACGTCCTGCGGCTGCTTCGAATCAATCGCGTTCTATGTCCCGGAAGCCGATGGGGTCGCGATCGTTCACAGAGATTTCAAGGGTCCAACCGTAAACGGACTGGCGTTCTCAGCGATGGCAGGCCACACCAGCGGCGGAACACAGAATGAGGGCTTCCTCGGAATGGCGATCGAATATCTTCGTTCTACGAAGTTCATCCAAGCCGATGGGGGCTGGAAGCGCGTCGTGTGGATGCCTCAACAGATCAAGGACAGAGTCGCGGAGTCAATTCCCAGCGAGATGCGGGATCTTATCGCGACGGAGAACGAGGCGAAGACAACGAGTGAACTGAAGGAGTTCCTGAAGTCAAAGAGCCATCCTGTCATCGAAAAGTGGAAGGAGCTGGAGAAAGCGGGGCCTGAAGTCGAGGCTGAGGTTCCACCTGAAACTCTCCCAACTCTGATCCCAGCGGGAATTGAGATTCCAGCGGTCGGCGGAGGATTCAGGATCATTCTGAAGAACGCGAAGATCACCGCAGAGCGAGTCATCATAAGACGAGAAGAATCAAAGAGGTGACCCTTCATGGTCGAGCACAAACGTGACGACCTGACTAAGGCGCTCCTCGAACTGGCAGAGAAGCTCGGCCAGATCGAACTCGAAAACGTGGAAGTTGCGGTCGAGGAGCTGACCTTCCACCTACAACCTGCTATCGCAGCTGCGACTCGAGGAAGAGCAGCACTCCTTCCGCCGGTGGAGAAGGTGCCAGACACCCTTCTTGAGGCCGAGTTCTCAAAGCCAGAAGAGGTCTATGCTGGTCAAGTAGCTGAGGTTGTCCTCGGCGCAACAAGAGCCGAAGGAGGTACGCGTTCCACTGAGGTAAGAATTGGCGGCGCGAAGGTCCCACCTTTCTACAGCTTCGAAGGGATGAACCCAAACCGGCCCGCCGTGGCGATGGACGTATTCGACATGCCTTTGACGCTTCCGAAGATGGTTCGACAGCACTACGAGGACGTGATGGACGATCCTGCAGCGTGGGCAAAGAAGTCAGCACGAGAGTTCAACGCCGACGTAATCTCCTTCAATCTGATCAGCACAGACCCTGGGTTGAAGAACACAACGCCGGAGGACGCAGCTGAACTGGTACGTGACGTACTCAAGGCAGTTGACTTGCCAGTCATAGTTGGGGGTTCAGGCAACAAGCAAAAGGATCCTATCGTGCTTGAGAAGGCGGCGGAAGTCGCACATGGTGAGCGAATTCTTCTCAATTCAGTATCAACTGACACTGACTACAAGAGAGTAGTCAATGCTGCGCTCAAGCATGGACACTCCGTTGTCGCTTTCACGCCGATGGACATCAACAACCAGAAGAAGCTCAATCGACTCCTCTTGGATGTTGGTTTGCCGAGAGATCGGCTGGTGATCGATCCCACGACAGGTGCTCTCGGCTACGGGATCGAGTATTCGGTCAGCCTTCTTGAGCGCATAAGACTCGCTGCCCTCAAGGGAGACCCGGAGCTTCAGATGCCCATCCTATCGGCGGCAAGCAATGCATGGGGAGCCAGAGAGGCCTGGATGAAGTCAGAGGAGTTAGGGCCAAGGGAGTACCGCGGGCCACTCTGGGAATCTGTGACTGCCCTTACCATGCTGATGTCCGGCGCCGACCTGTTCATGGTCAGCCACCCGGCTACTGTTAGGGTTCTCAAGAACGTCTCGGACGGTCTCTTCGGCGTCGGTGAGACCGACCAGAACATTGAGAACTGGATAACCGCGATCGAGTGATTGGAGAGATGACCGAGAAAGCCACCCTACTAACCGTCTACAGGCTCCTTCCCCAGACAAACTGCGGTGAATGCGGCGAGGTCAACTGCATGACCTTCGCCTCAAGCCTCCTCGAAAGAAAGAAGACGGTCAAGGACTGCCCACCTTTGGTGAAGGATGTCAAATACAGAGTTCAAGCAGTCAAACTCGCCGAGCATATTGCGCCTCCAGTTAGGGAGGTTGTGCTCGGAACCGGCGATAGGGTTGTCAAGATAGGCGGAAAGCAGGTCATGTATCGGCATGACCTGACGTACCACAACCCCACGGCCATCGCAGTTGACGTCAGCGACAGACTTGGCGACCAAGAGATCGTCGACCGGGTAAACCGGGCGGAGAGGTTTCAATTTGCGCACATAGGCGAAGTTCTCAGACTTGATGCAATTGCCGTCCGAGCCGCGTCGGGTGATCCGCAGAGATTCGCGCAAGTCGCGAGTCTTGTCGCCAAGGCAACATCTTTGCCTTTGGTTCTGTGCTCATTGGATCCTGGCGCGCTCAGATTGGCGGTGGAGCAGAAAGGAGTCTATGAAAGGCGCCCAATGCTCTACGCTGCAACCGATGAGAACTGGAAAGATGTCGCTGCACTCGCGAAGCAATACTCATGTCCTGTAGTCGCTTTCTCGCCAAACGATTTGGCCGGATTGAAAGCACTTGCAAAGACGCTCAAGACGATGGGCAACGAGGAAATCGTCTTAGATCCAGGTTTCTGGACCAGCGGAAAGCTACTGAAGAGCTCTATTGAGAATCTCGAAATGCTGAGGAGATCGGCGATCCACAGGGGCGACAAAGATCTCGCCTACCCGATCATAGCTGTTCCAGCAGTGGCTTGGATAGGCGAATCAACGGAGCCAACGACCTCGGCATACAAGGAATCCTATCTCGCAAGCTTGCTGCTCACGCGATTCGCGGATATGGTCATCATGCACTCGCTCGACTTCTGGGCTCTCCTACCTGTCGTCACACTCAGACAAGGAATCTACACCGACCCAAGAAAACCAGTCGCAGTTGAAACCGGTCTCAAGGCCTTCGGCAACCCCAACGAAAGTTCTCCGGTCCTGCTGACCACGAACTTCGCGCTTACCTACTACACTGTCGCGAACGATGTTGAGGCAGCAGGGGTCACTTGTCACCTGCTCGTCTTGAACACCGAGGGGTTGGCTGTGGAGTCCTCCCTTGCCGGAGGACAGTTCAACGCAGCGGGGGTCAGGGACCTAGTGAAGTCTACCGATGTGGAGAGCAAGACAAAGCATCGCAAACTCGTCATCCCCGGGATGGCTGCTCGTCTCAAAGGAGAGATAGAAGACCTAACGAAATGGGAAGTTGTAGTAGGTCCTAGAGACTCATCAGAGATCAAGGGGTACCTTGACAAGTACTGGAGCGCGAAGGTGCAATAGTTCCAGTTCGTCAGATCTTGAAGGCAGACTAGATGCGGTTCCACATAGAGGTGAAGCATCCCGAACGGTGCATCGGATGCTACAGCTGCGTCTACGCCTGCTCACGTCATCTATTCGACACTGTCGACCCGACACGAGTCGCTGTCTTCGTCCGAGTCAACAAGTCTCTCGAGAATCCCTTCAGCGTCACGGCGTGCAGGTTCTGTACGAAACCTGAGTGCGCACTCGCCTGCCCGCAAGGAGCGCTTGAGGTTCTGCCGGAGGGCGGCGTTACACTTACGCCCTCCAAGTGTGAGGGATGCAAGAACTACGACTGCATAATAGCTTGCAAGCTTGCAGCTCTCATTCTCGACCGAAGAACGAAAGTCCCGGTAATCTGCGACCGCTGTGGTGACTGTGCAAAATTCTGTCCACACGATGTCTTCAGGTACGAGGAGATGAAGACTTGAGCTCCAAGCTCAAACGAGTACTCCACGTCGACCTGACGAAGAAGGAGAGCAAGGCTGCCGATCGTCCTGAGTTGTTTGATACCTACCTCGGAGGAGCAAGTGTCGCTGCAAAGCTGCTCGAAGAGGAGTGCCCTCCCAAGGTCGACCCTTTCTCGCCAGAAGCTCCCATCATATTCGCGATAGGTCCGTTCATCGCTCTACTGCCTTCCATGACCAAGACCGTCTCGATGTTCAAATCGCCCCTAACAGGCAATCTGGGGGAGTCGCACTGTGGAGGACACCTCGGGACGGCTCTTCGACTGGCGGGAATCGGAGCTCTCGTCTTCAAAGGAGCCGCTGACGACCCCACCGTAGTATTGATCGAGGATTCAGATGTACGTATTGAACTCGCCTCATCCCTTTGGGGCATGTCACCACTGCATGTGGAGAAGACCCTCAGGCATACCGATCAAGACGGAATCGAAAGCGTGACGAGCATAGGAATCGCCGGAGAGAACGGAGTCTATTACAGCGGACTCATCACGGACCGCTATCATCACTTCGGTCGACTCGGTCTCGGCGCCATTATGGGTGCGAAGAGGCTGAAGGCGATCAGGGTGCATGGAACTGGAGACATCGCCATACAGCGTCCGACGGAGTTCAAGTCATTCTTCGAGGAGATTCACCATCGGGTTGTCCAGACTGAAGAGATGCGAAAGTATCACGACCTTGGTACTCCGCTTAACGTGATGATGCTGAATGAAATGCGCTCTCTCCCGACAAAGAACTTCACAAGATCGACATTTGAGAAGGCGGAGGGGATCTCAGGCGAACATTTTCTGGAGACCCTCTTGGAGAGAAAGATTACGTGTCCTGGATGTCCTGTCGCATGCATACACTTGGGCGGTCTCAGAAGGGCGTTCAGCCCAGAACACGAACTCGGTCGAAAAGAGGTCTTCGAGGAAGTTGAACTCGTTCCGTACAACTATGAGCCGATATTCGCGCTCGGCAGTAATCTCGAGGTTGGAGATGCTCCCTCAGTCCTTAGCCTAATCGGGCAATGTGAACGGCTCGGAATGGATGCGATCATGACAGGATCAGTGCTTGCATGGCTCACGGAAGCCTACGAGAAAGATCTCGTCTCCCGCGAAGAACTTGACGGCCTTGAACCAAGATGGGGAGATGCCCGAACCTACTTGCAGATTATCGAGCGCATTGCCTACGTGAAGAATTCGTTGTTCAAGAGGCTCGCGCTTGGCACATGGGCGGCCGCCCAGAAGTACGGAGGAGAGGACTTCGCCGTCTCCTTGGGAAAGAACAGCCCTGCAGGCTACGCGACCGGATACGGTTTTGTGATTGGAACTCTCGTGGGGGCAAGACATTCACACCTTAGCAACATGGGATACAGCATCGATCAAAAAGCCACGACATCCACGATGTCACTCGAACAGATAGTAGAAAACATCGCCCAACAGGAGGACTGGCTTTACGTCTTGTACTCGCTCGTCGGCTGCTACTTTGCAAGAGGAGTCTATGACGAGGAAACAGTCCTCAAGGCGCTTGACCTCATCGGACTTCCGAAGACCGCCGGCGAGTTGAGACAGCTTGGAAACGAAACATTTCAGAGACTATACAAGTTCAAGGTGACGGAGGGCTTCGGTCTTCTTCGTGAGGAGATTCCGAAGCGTCTGACCGAGATCGAGACGCCTTTTGGCAAGCTCGACCCAAATAGGCTTCGTGAGATGCTTCAACACTACGTGAAGATTCGCGAACGCCAAGGTCTGAAGCTCAGGCGAGAAGACGAAGCTCTGGCCGAGTTGCTCTCACCGCGAGGAGCATAAGCTTGAGAATGTTCGACCCAGAGAAGTTTGTGGCCGGAAAGATTCGGGAGATTCAAGGAGCTGTCGGTTCCGAGAGAGTCCTGGCCGCGTGCTCCGGAGGCGTGGACAGCACAACCACCGCCTTCCTGGTTCACAAGGCGGTTCAGGAAAGACTCATCGCAGTCTTCATCGACGACGGATTGAGAAGGGAGAGCGAACCACAATGGACTCTCGATCTGCTCAACAGACTCGGAATCCAAGCAAAGCTCCTTGACAGATCCGACTTGTTCTTCTCGGCGTTGCACGGGCTGACAGATGCAGAGGAGAAGAGGAAGAGCTTCAGGGAGACTTTCTACCGTACGCTCGGAGAAGCAGTGAAGGCCGAGCGTGCCAAATTCCTCGCTCAAGGAACAATAGCAGCCGACATCGTCGAAACAACTGGCGGTGTGAAGAGTCAGCACAACGTACTCGAACAGATCGGAATAGACCCGATGACATATGGATTCGAGGTTATCGAACCTCTCAAGGAACTGTACAAGAATGAAGTCCGCACCGTCGCCAGATACCTTCGGCTTCCTCGACAGGTATCCGAGAGGATGCCCTTTCCTGGACCGGCCCTTGCGATCAGACTCGTGGGTGGGGTTACCCGTGAAAAGGTCGCGATCGTAAGGAAGGCAACTGAGATTGTCGAACATGAAACCCGGAATCTGAAGGCCTTCCAGAGTTTCGCAGTATTGCTTGAAGGCAAGGCCACGGGTATCAAGAACGGCAAGAGAGTATATGGTGACATGATCGCGCTTAGGATCGTATCGTCCAAGACGGCCATCTGCGCAAGAGCCATGCCCGTGTCGTTTGCGCTGCTGCGCAGAATTGCGAATCGAGTGACAAGCGAGATACCATCGGTAGTGAAATGCCTCTACGACGCTACGGACAAACCCCCCTCAACGATCGAGTTCGAGTAAGAGCGAGCGAACTTCAGGGCGAGGAATGGGTGGGTCCACGTGCTTTCTTACACTCATTTTCTCGCTTGCGCAATCACGAATTCCGCTATCTCGTCGGCTATCGGCACGTCTGTCGTAGTCTGCAACCCTCTCCATCCGGGCTGAGAATTCACCTCATGTACAAGTAAGCCCCTGTCGCTCTCCATGATGTCGACACCGGCGATCTTGCATCCAAGTGCGTCGGTGGACCTCGCCGCAAGCGTCTCCACTTCAGCGTCTGCTTGAAAGCGCTTGGGCTTCGCTCCTCTACTTACGTTCGTCTTCCAGGAATCCGAGACCCTGAACATCCCAGCGACAACTCGCCCATCGACGATGAACGTTCGTATGTCACGTGTCCCGTGGCCCACAAACTCTTGTACGTAGAGGACGTGCTTGTAGAACCGGAGGGTTCGCATCACGCGCTCGGCGACGTCTTCGTTTGGAATTCTCGCGACACCGATACCCCTCGAGCCAAAGACCGGCTTAATCACGGCTTCTCCTCCGAACTGTTGAAAGGCCTTCATGGCATCTCGAATGTTCTCTGTCACGACCGTTCGGGGCACTGGGACGCCCTGTTCATCCAGTAGGGCAAGAGTGTAGTACTTGTCCACGGCCTTCTCGATCGCGCTTGGTGGGTTTATGACGGGCATTCCTCGCCTTGCAAGCTTGTGTAATCCATCCATTTGGAAAATGATCTCGTCTAGAGATCCTCTTCCGATCGGCCTTACCAGAACTGCAGAGAGATCCCTTAGGAGGTCCAAGCCACCGAGCGAGAACTCTGGAGTCAAACCCACGCGCGCGGCCACGTCAGCAAACCGAAATGCCACCGGCTCGATGCCCTTTCGGATGAATGCCTCCCTCAGTCTCGACGAACACCATGCATCTTGGTCGCGCGTCATGATGCCTACTTTCAAGTCAGAAATACTCCGGCTTTCCATACGTGCGGGTTCGGGATAAATAGCCCCAACCCAAACCGAGCGACCCCCCTTTGAAGATTGAAAGCCGAGCCGTGAGAACAAGGTACTGGAGACCCAAGGACGACTACCTCAAGATCATCCTCGAATCGATCTCTGGAGAGCTACGAGACGGGGACATACTTGCCATTTCGGAAAAGGCACTGTCAGTCGCGATGGGTAGACTCATCGACGAGTCCAAGGCGAAGCCGGGCTTCTTGGCACGTCTTCTTGCAACTTTCTGGATGAGAATAGTGTGGGGAAACTTGCTCGGTAGGGTCTGCCACATGAGCAAGGTGAACATCGCGCGGCTCCGCGGTTACCCGCTTCTCGAGGGTTCCAGACACAAGCAAGTCTGCTTGGAGCACGTAGGCGTTCTACAGTCTCTGCGTCCATTCTCAGAGGGAGGAATAGACACAACCAACCTGCCCTATTCACTGGTCAGCCTACCTCTCGGATCTCCGAATCGCGTCGCCGGTGAGATCCGACGAAGCATCGGGAGTCGACTCGACAAGAACGTCGCGGTCGTGATAGTCGACAGTGACAAGACCTACACATGCTCCGGTCTCCATCTGGCTTCGCGCCCAACCGACGTTATGGGAATAGTTGATCTTGGTTTCTCTGCGTACGTGATCGGCCGCGCTCTCAGACTGAAGGCAAGATCAACACCGCTTGCTTGGGCAGGTCCGGCTCTTCTGGCTGAGTATGTGCTACGAGCTGCTGGGATCGCAAACAAGGCTCGGGGGTACGGTGCCGGCAGAACCACTTGGGAGATGGCTGCACGGTTCGGAGTAGGGTTGACGGAGGTCGACTGGCAGATGCTCGAACAGGTGGAGCACAAGCCGATTGTGATCATACGGCTGATAGGATCGGCCTGGCAAGCCGGCTAGTTCAAGGTCTGTATCCATCCAGTATCAGGACTGCAAGCGCGGAGGCTGTAAGATCAGCTGTCGTTCCGGGGTTGAGAGCGTGATCGGGTTTCTGCAACTCGTCGTCCATTCGCTCGACGGCTCTCCGTCCTCCTGCCGTCTTCATGCCTCCGAGCCCTAGAACCTGTCTCGCCCTAAGAGAGATCGCCCGAGCCATTTGCGGACCGTGCTTCCGAGCAATTAGGGTGTCAGGAACCCGAGAGAGTATTCCCAGATACGTGTCCACAACTGCGACATTGATGTCTCCTGTCGCTTTGAGCTCTCTCTTGAGGAATGGTAGACCTATGTCTAACGTCACCGTGAAGTCGGTCACCCATTCTCGCGAGATCGTGTCGTATTCCGCAGATATGCGAAAGACCTCATGCAGCGACAAGTTGCGCTCGCGGATCTGAGCGATGGAGTTCGCATCCTTGACATCTAGCTCGGGGACCTGTCCCAATCCACCCGGTGATGCGCCGGAGATAGCACGGAAAGTGTTCACGGCATCGTTGCGTGTTGTGCTCCTCACGACTTTCTTCAGGTTCCTCCGGATTGCTTCGGAGTCAAGAGCCGAGTGATGGGATACCATGCCTGCGGCATAGGCTATGGGCGTCAACAGCAAGATCACTCCGAGGCTCGTGTTTCCTCCGTGCTGCCACCCAGAGCATGCCTCGACGGCACGTCTTATGGTCTCCCCGATTCTAAGCTCCGAAGTTCGAAGTGGATCGCCTCTTGACCTCCTTCCTCGTTGTGCTGCGGTTCTGAAGTATGATCCCAACGCCGCAGCCGATGCTAGGAAGTGTTCAAACCTTGTGTGCTCGAAATCTCGCGTTCTGTGCACGTTCCCAGGCTTGGGATACGAGGCTACTTCCAGCAGGAGGGCGAGCTGCAGTCCTGAAGCTATCTCGTCTTCTCTGAGAGGCACCCTGTTCACCGTTAGGCACCGTCCTTGATCTCACTCGTGCAGCGTTCCAACTCCTCCCCTAGCCGTCGATGAAGTTGTCCGAGTTGGTCCTCGGATCATGCCGGCTGCAATCAAAGCTCGGGTTATCCCTGCGACAACCATCGTCGCGAAAAACAGTACTATCAGTCTCTCGACTGGATAGACATAGAATATGGCGGTCCACGAGGCTCTCAGTGCCTCGGGCGTGATCCCCATCAGGGGCACAGCCACTGTGGCAAAAAGAATGGTCCCTGTCAAATGTTGGGCAGTCGAACCTATCAACGCAAGAACGAAGGCTGAACACACCGCTTTCCAATGAGCTCTATCTTGAATCCATTCAACGGATTTCCCGCCAAGAGGCGAGACGAGGAGGACCCATGCTATCAAGTGGAGCCACACAAACGGAACTGGGACTCCATTCCAGAATGGAATGCTGACAAAGTTCAATGTCATAGGATGAACAAAGAACAAGACAAGCAAGAGAGAGTACAAGAGGATTGAAAGAACCCGCCTATTCCACACCACAAGTCCCAAGACCAGGGCGTTCATCATCGC
>Ga0209725_1000041_pt1 | contig 69709 bp, 88 predicted proteins | sample I18A1metaG_FD_184145 | JGI IMG/M metagenome (GOLD analysis project Ga0209725, IMG submission 184145) | Lake sediment bacterial and archeal communities from Gulf of Boni, Indonesia to study Microbial Dark Matter (Phase II) - ​I18A1 metaG... | ecosystem: Environmental > Aquatic > Freshwater > Lake...
GAGTGATTGTTGGCGCACCCTACTGGGTGATGAACATCGCGACTCCTAACAACTACCTCATCGCATGGGTTGTCTTGATCAGCTTCATCGTAATCGCGTTTTCTTTCCAGCTCGGACTGATTCGTCGAACAATAGGTATGACGCGCAGGAAGCGGTGGTTGGTCTATCTCATGGGCATCTTCCTGCTGGCGATACTCGTCGTCAACTTGGGCTTCGTCGTGGGCTACTCGCTGAACTGGAACAACAACTGGACAGACTATGAATGGAACCCCATGACAATGAAGGAGATCCAGGTCACACGGTGGGCCGCAGGTCTAGACAATGTTGTGACCGAGCCTCTCTCGAAGCTGCCTGCAGGGAACACGAGCATGATAGTCTCGTTGGTGAGGCAGTGGGATCACGACGCATCGTACACGAAGATGAAGAATCAGATAGGTGTCAACTGGATGAGGCTCAGCGAGTCGCACATAATCTACCTCAACGGTCATGAGTACTGGGCCGCCCCGACAACGATCAACTACCCCGCTGAGGATTGGATTAGCCACCACTTGATTTACACTCATGCGGCGAGAATAATCGTGATCGACAGTCACACCGGCGAGTACGTCACAGTTCAACAGGCATTCGGAGTCAAGACCGAACCGTCGATCTACTACGGTGAGGAGATATCGGATGATGTCTATGTTCGTGTCAGAGGGTTCGAGGAAATCGGGAACGCGTCATACACTGGGGAGCCCGACTACGTTCTGTCCGGCTGGCAGAGGATGTTATGGTTCCTCGTGAGGGAAGGACAAGTAGGGTTCGCCTTCACTCCTCCTCAGGAGGACATCATGATGCTGCACAACCGAGATGTTCAACGAAGGGTGCAAGACATACTCATTGGCGGGCTCACAACGGATAAGGCAAGCTACCTAGTCACGGACGGAAACCGTATCTACTATCTAGTCCAAGTCTACACGAACTACCCGATCCACTCAGGGTTCTCCTCAAGCAACTACCTCCGTTTCTTCGGAATCGTGCTCGTCGATATAGAGGACGGACGCATGTATCCATATGTGATCGCCGAACCTGACGGCTTTCTCGTGGACTTTTACAGAAACTACTATCCTTCTTGGAAGGCACCCCCTGCCTGGGTTATACCGCAGTTGCGCTATCCTGAAGATCTGCTCGGAAGACACGACAACCCCGGTCAGCTTGACGTGAGTTTCCAATTCCACGTAAATGATCCGTTTGTGTGGAGATCAGGGTCCGATTTCTACGAACGGCCCGAAGCTACAGAGGTGCTATACATTTTAGTGACTTCAGGAAACCGAGCTGACTTCGTCGGACTCCAGCTAGTAGAGTATCAAGCATCTCCCGGCAGGAACTTGGCCGGATTATACATAGCCTATGGTAGCGATCAACTTGGAAAGCTCAACCTCTACAGGATATCGAACTCGACAACTCAGCTGATCGGGCCGTCCGCTGCTTTGCAGGCGCTTGAGACCGACGACTACGTACGTACACAGCTAACGTTGTTGCCAAACTACAGACTCGGAAATATCCTGCTGTATCTGATCGGTAATAGCCTCTACTACTTCATCCCCGTTTACATCAATACAGAAGTTCAGAACGCTGTTATCACGAAAATGGCGTTCGTCACGGTCGTCGACGCTGCAACCGGAGCCAAGGTAGCAGTTGGAGCAGAGTCGTCTCAAGCGTACTACGCCATTTCTGGAGGGGTGCCCACCAAGCTTGGGGATGCCGAGCGTGAGAAGAAGGTCAAGTCTCTCTTCACGGACAGGGGGTACTCCCTTGTCAGCCCGATCAAGATCAGCGCGAATGTGGAGATTCACGTCGCTAACTCTACGTACATCGATGAAGCACAGTGGACCGCTCTGAGCGCAACCGTCAACGATTTCATCACCAACTATTGTGAGAAGTACAACGTCACGGAGGTCTACTACTGGGTTGCGTCAGATGGCAGTATCAACTTTGGAGTACTGGTCTCGGTTGGCGGAGTCGTGAAGCTCTACTACATCACAGTACAGATCAGGTAGGCGAGGTCATTGAGTACGGCTCAGGAAGAATTTGATCTCTGGCTGAGTAGCAAGTACTCCAGCCCGTTCTGGGTTGGACGCCACAGATTCGAGAAAAGCATCACCGGCGAAATTCGAGTCGATAACGGACTATTCAGGAGAGAGGAGGCCATTGTTCTCTTCAAGATGCTGAAATCCCGGGACCCGTTTACTCGTCTGAACGCGAACTTCGTAATCTGGGAGAGAAACAGAAGCCTACTAGTCCTACTGCTGGTTGTGACGCTTATACTGCTTGCACTTGTGGTCATAAGGATCAGGCGATAGCTCGATTCATCGGATTTCCGCCGCCAAGATCGGCGTTAAATCCATGGTCAAAAGCCGCAAGATCGATTGGAGAAGCTTAGATTTTCGACCGCAAAGAGTCGGATACCTCCCGCTTTGGTCTTGTTTCTCTTGTCCACCAAGTTAGGGGATTCCTCCCCTACCCCGTCGTCCGTCGTCGTTCAGTTGGCGCCGCTATTCGCAATCTATTGGTGCGCGTCCCCTCCCCCCACCCAGCAAACCAGATAGATAGCGTCATCTTCGTTCATGTCGTTGCAGCCTTCGAGCGCAAGAGAACGCACTCACGGAAGCAAGAAGTGCGAGGAATCCGACGCCATAGAATTCGTTGACGACCAGGCTGGAAAGTGCCTGTGGACGAAGATAGCGCACATTCGGGCTCTGTTGGGCGAGGAGGTCTCCGAGCCTAGCATTCTGAGGTTCCGTTCCATGCATCGGAATAACGTCGGTAGGTTCGAGGGTCTTGACCATCTTGACAGCTTCCTCAGGTGAGGCGGTAGGGGACGCCCCGCCAGTTGGCACAAGCGCTAGCTTGGCTCGGCCTTTGTAGTTGTTCAGGTCTGAGTTGAATCCAGAGTCCGACCCGTGGAAAACCGAGAAGTCGCCAAAGAGCAACAGAAAGGTCAACGGTTCGTTGCCAAGGTGAATTGAGGCCATAGCCAGAATCTCGATGTCCAAGATGGTCCTAGCTTCGCCGGATCTCATCCTAACGAGCTTGTCGAACGGAAGTGACCCGTCCAGCTGCGTGTAAACCCCGGAATTGCATACCACAACGGCATCCGTCCTGGATTGGATCGAAATGGTAGCTGACTTTGAGAAGTGGTCAGTGTGCTCATGAGTCACCAGAAGAGCATCAAGGCGCTGAAGTTTCTGCACATTCGTTCCTGATACTATGTCTGCTGGATCTAGAAGTACGACCCTTGAATCGGTCTTGAGGAGGATTCCGGAAGAGCCATAGCCCGACCATTCTCCCACCCCGTTCCCCAGCCACATCACCACAATTTTTTCAGGGTCAACTGGATGCGCGTAGAATGCATCCAGAGCGTCAGGCAAGGAGGCCGGACTCCCAACGCTCAAGCCAGTGATCGAATGCCTTTCACAGTCGTATGTTCTACAATCAGGATTGTTCGGCTGAACCGAGTTGCCGTTGTCGCTCGAGGCCCAAGCTAGATGAGTCAACATGAGCAACGCCAGAACGACAGGTAGGGCAAGCAGCATCCTTGACCTCAAGCAAGGTCAACCAAGAATGCCCCGTTTGATGTCTTAATTCTTTTCCAAGGACTCGAGGCGTTAGCCAATTAGCCCGGCGGACGAATGCTCTTCACACCGCTCCTATATGAGGCAATGTGGAAAGCCAAAGAGCGGTCTAGAAAGAGTTTCGGCTTTCAGTCTCTAGGTGCGTAGTCACGAGCTTTTGCAAGCGCAGAGGTTTTCACTTCGAAGAGCGAATAGAGTATAACGCAGTCGGAGTTTCCGGATATGAAGGTCATTCCACAACTGACCGCAGAAGGCGACATTCTGCCCGAATCTTGGGAGAAGAGTCTCCTTCTACTTCGCGAACACGGGATAAAGTCACGCAAAGAGTCGTACACAAGCAAGAGCGGCGTGGACGAGATCTTAGAAGCATCCATGAAGATAATCGTGAACGAACCGATGAAAGAACCCAGAATACACGTGGGATGCGAAGGTCTGTTGAGTCTTGCAGACTATGTTGATGAAGTGCTTCAGGGAACCAAGGACGCGTGGATCGGGCGCGGATGGGACTACACCTATCACCAACGCCTATTTGAGTACGAGCAGGCAGGACAGAGAGCCGATCAGATCAACCTGATGATCGAGAAGCTGAGAACGACATCCTTCTCCAACAGAGCTCAGGCTACCACGTGGATGCCCTGGAAAGACTACGAAGTGGCGGGGCCTCCTTGCCTTCAGAGAATCTGGTGTAAGATCATCGACGACGAGTGGCTTGAGATGCACACCAGCTGGAGGAGCAGGGACGCCTACAACGCCGCGTTCATGAACATGTACGCTATGACACTGCTTCAGAAGATGATCGCGGACAAGATCGGAGTCAAAGTCGGTAGGTACGTGGATGACAGTGATAGCTACCACGTCTACGACAGGAACTTCAAGAGCCTGGAACAGTTCGCCTCCGCAGTGGAAGCCTCGAAGAAGAGCGGCAGGCCGAGCTGGATAGACAGCGGCTCGTTGAAGATTTTTTCTAAACGAGGTCACTCGCCAATCTCTCAATAGACTTGTAGCGTTAGCAGGATACCTCTTTATCTCGCTGCGAAGGAATTGCGTATGATCGCGATTAGAAACAGTCTCGTTTGAATGCTCGCGGATCCCTCAGGAACTTGGTCGAGCGTGGAAAGTTGAAACGTAGCCTCCGCGTTGTACACGTCAGCACGCTCGTTCCGCGAGCCTGCGGCATCGCGATTTTCACTCGTGACCTAGCACTTGCCCTGGAACGTCGTGGGCTCGTCTCTCAGAACTTGTTTGTGGCTGTCGAAGAAGACGGGGTCTCGCGTCAGTACGACTTTGACCCGATCGGCGTAGTCTGGCAGAACGACGAATCTTCGTACTTGGACGCATGTCGTCTCTTGAATCAGTCCGGCGTGGACGTCGTACACCTGCAGCATGAGTACGGCATCTACGGGGGAGATTGGGGCGAGCATATTCTTCGTCTCGCAGCCGGTCTAAGGAAGCCCTTAGTCATGACATTTCACACGGTCATGCGAAACCCGCACGAGAAAGCTGTTGAGATTCTTAGCCAGCTCGCGAGTTTTGGTCGCGCGGTTATTGCCATTGTTCCCGCGGCCAGGGATCTGCTAACCGAGATCTATCGTGTCCCGAAGCAGAAAATCATCATCATACCCCATGGAAGTCCGGAATCCCGAACGGGACAAAACGATGCAGCGAAGGCGTCTCTGGGCCTTCAGGGAAGGATCATTATCACCACGCTCGGGTTGATCAATCCGGGAAAGGGCATCGAGCACGGAATTCGAGCGGTTCACAGACTGGCAACCAAGTACCCCAACATTTTGTACCTCATAGTCGGCGAGACTCATCCGATCGTGCGAAAACACCAAGGAGAGCAGTACAGAGAATTGCTCAAGGATATCACGCAGAATCTGCGTTTAGAAGCTCACGTCAAGTTCGTCGACCGATATCTAAGCGAAGCTGAGAAGGAGCTGTACTTTCGTGCAACAGACATCTATTTGGCGCCTTACGTGGGGCGTGATCAGGTCTCAAGTGGAACGATCACCGAGGCTTTGGCTTTCGGGAAATGCGTTGTATCAACTCCAACCACTTTTGCTGAGGCAGCTCTTGCTGGCGGACGAGGACTCTTCTGTGATTTCAATGATCCAGAATCAATAGCTGAAAAGATCCGGAAGATTCTTGACAATCCATCGGAAAGGCTGAAGTTTGAGAAGAGAGCGCTAGATTTCTCTCGCAATCTGACTTGGCGCGATGTGGCGAAAGCATACGGCGACGTATACCGCAAAGTGCAGGAGGGGTGACTCCTGCGAAGAGAATTTCGACCGATCAACTTGGAGCACTTTAGAGTTCTGAATGACGATGTGGGCGTGATACAGTATGCTCCATATTCGAAACCAGACTTGACTTGGGGCTACACGACTGATGACGTGGCGCGCGCGCTCGTGTTTGTTTGCCGTGCGTCTCACATAATGGAGGAATCGGAACGCAAGACATTGGAGCACAAGTATGTCGTTTTTCTGAATAAGATGCGATCTGCAAACGGATGCTGGAGCAACGAGATGAGCAAAGATGGTCGCATCGTAGACCTACCTTCGAACAAGGACCATTTCGGTCGTGCGGCGTGGGCGGCGAGTTGCTATTCGGTCTCTGATCTTTCTACGGAACGCGAATGGGGACGCGGAGTCTTGAACCTAGGGCTTCAGCGAGCTCTCGGCACATCATCTCCGCGAGCCAAGGCCTATTTTCTACTCGGAGCCTGCGAGTTTCTCAAGGCGGAGCCCATTTCAAATCTGGTCGAAGGGACGAAAAAGTTGGCTGACCAGTTGATTGGTTGGTACAGGGCGGTTTGCCGTCCCGATTGGAGATGGTTCGAAGATGTCCTCACCTACGACAACGCCAGACTCCCAGAAGCCCTTGCTGCCTGTTACGAGATTGTGCAGGAACGGGACTACCTAAGGGTGGCTTCTGAATCTGTCGAGTTTCTCATGAGCGCTCAGACCGTGCAAGGTGTATTCGCCCCGATCGGTAACAAAGGCTGGCATCGCGTTGGTGGACATAGGGCTCTCTACGATCAGCAGCCAATCGACGCGGGTGCTACCGTGGAGGCATGTAACCGATTTTACCGAATAACGGGGGACCGGCGCTACGCCGACTGGTCATCATTTGCTCTATCATGGTACTACGGCTCCAATCTCAAGCAGCTGTCGGTATATGACAACCCTACGGGCGGATGCTACGACGGTCTCACGCAAGAAGGACTCAACCTCAATCAAGGGGCTGAATCCGTGCTCTCGTATTTGCTCGCCGTGACGAGCTTCTGAGAGAGCGCTTCTTTGTTCAGCTGGAGTCTTGCAGTGCTTCTAGCAGCAATTTCAGTGGAACACTTGCCACGCAACAGACCTTGTCCGCGCCGCCGTAGAAGATCTTCAGTGTGTTGTTCATCATCACTGCGCCCTCTGGAAAAACGACGTTTGGTACGAGGCCGACTCTTTCAAACGGTTCCTCAGGTTCCAAGATAGGTTCTGGAATCCGAGCCAATACGCGGCGCGGGTTCTCAAGATCGAGTAGGGCTGCGCCCGCACGATAGACGTGATGAGCATCAACGCCGTGATAGATAACTAGCCATCCATCATCGGTCCGGATCGGTGGCGGGCCGATCCCGATCTTCTTCTCTTCCCATCTCCACAGCGGCTTCATGATGGTGTTTGCTTCTATGTGCTTGACGTAGTCCTTCCAATACGAGTTTGATCCCCGTATGTCCTCAATACCTTGGAAGAAGTCCAGTTCTATGTTCGGCACTATTCTGTGAACAACGGCGACCTTGCCGTTGATGAGTTCAGGAAACAGGGCGCAGTCTTTGTCGTCAAGGTCGGGCCCTACTATTCCGTGGCGCTCATAGTTCTTGAAGTCGGTGGTCGAGGCCAAGGCGATCCGTGGGCCTCTCCGTGAGAACGCCGTGTAGAAGACGTAGTACCTTGAGTTGAAGGCTGTAATACGTGGGTCTTCGCATCCGAACTCTTCCCAGGGGCCGTTGGGAGAGAGGACAGGTTCTGCGGATCGGTTTAGGATCGTTTCGCCGTCTATTGTTGCTGCACGGCCTAGCGAGGAGATTCCTTGCTCGTTGACCGCCCTATACAGTATGTGAGCAACCCCGCGGTCGATTACTGCTCCGGGGTTGAAGGTGGCTTTTCTCTCCCAAGCCACGTCAGGCCTCGGCTCAATGATGGGATTCCTTGAGCTTCTGGCCAGCTTGACTTGCATGTCGCTCGGCTCCTAGATGCTGAACTGTGAGCACGCGAGCACGGCATGGTGTAGAGTCTTTAAGGCTTGTCGCCATGTTGGAGGCAGCTAGACCTACCACTCAGTCCGATCCATCAAGCGGGCATGAACTCTGTCTCATTGTGAACTTGGAAGGCAAGGCGGTGAAGTCATATCAGTTCACCAGTGGATAGCGACCTAAGGGTTCTAAGAGGCAACTTATCGAAGTCTTTCAATGACTCTTACTAGTTCTCTCACGTGCATCTCGTCGATCGGCCTTTCGACTATTCCGTTCTCTTTCAAGCTGGTTCCGACGATTGCGCCGTCGCCATCTCTTAGCAATCTGATCGCGTTTCGGATTGTGAGTCCGCTGCCTATGAGGACTGGCCTGTCAGGGACGCTATTCTTGATTCGCCGCAATTGATCTCCTTCGGGTTCCGCGCCAGTGTGTGGACCGGTCACAATGAGCGCGTCAGCATTCGCTCTATACGCCATGTCGCGGGCTGTTTCCTCGATCGGTCTTGAGATGATCGGTGCCGCGTGCTTTACACGCACGTCCCCGTAGACATCCACCTCTGTAGCGCCGAGTTGTTTCCTGTAACGCATGAGGTCATGTGCACATCCATCTATGATGCCCTGGTCGGTCGCGAGCGATTCGGTGAGCACATTCACTCGAATGAAGCGCGCACGGATCGCGTGCGCAATCGCAAGCGCCGCGAGAGCGCCGTTCCTGAGGACGTTCACCCCGATGGGAAGGTCGATCTCTTTGGAGATGTCTCTCCCGATCACCGTCATCGATGCCACAGTCTCGGGATCGACCGGAGCAGGTTTGAACGGTGAGTCACCGTAGTTCTCTATCAGCAATCCGTCAGCGCCCCCGTCTTTCAGAGCTCTTGCATCGCGCAGCGCGGCGTTCAACGCTCGAGAAATTCCCTCGTCACCGTACCGCGGAGAACCAGGGAGCGGAAGGAGGTGCACCATTCCGATGAGGGGTTTCCGAGTCTTGAAAGTCGCCTGCAATGACGTTGTAGCATCACTGGTCTTCATCTTGCACGAACTTCTCCACTCATTCCATCAGAGGAATACCGGTACGACGTCGGTTTCGATAGTCTTTGAGCGCGGACACAGTATTTACGACCATCTCGAATGGTTCCCGTGTTGACCCCGTACGCTCCGCGCGCACACGCTTCCGCTGAGGATAAGTCCGTCATTGGTGTGGGAAACTTGTCCATCAAGCCAGAGTGCTGTAGACACGGCTGTGTATGCAATTAATTAATGTTAATCGGCCAACTGCTTACGCCGTGAGACATCTTGAGAACAGGCTCCCGCCTAGCGCTAGCCGTCACGCTATCACTCTTGGTCGTTGGGCTGACGCTGCTACAGCCTGTGAGCGGCCAACCTGGCCAATGGCGGTCCATCAATCCTGTGATCGTCAGCCTAAACGGCGTATGGATGACAGCGGCAAACAACGGCTGGGCTGTCGGGGGTTCTGGCAGAGCGGTGTTCTGGGACGGCAGTCAATGGAAGGAAGTATCAACACCGTTCTCAGGCGTGGTGGCAGTTACCCTCTACTCCGTATCGTGTCTGTCTGCTTCCCGATGCCTTGCGGTAGGCACGACTTCGGTAGGTCCCGACGCTGTCCTCCTGCAATGGGATGGAACCGCATGGGTGGACAGGAGTGCCTTGGTGCCAGCTGGTACAACAGGACTGTTTGGACTGCACATCCGATCCGACGGCTTAGCCTTTGCCGTGGGGACCGGAACTCCCAACATCATTCGAATCCCGGACGCCAATGTTGTTCCGATTACAGTGGCGGCCGAAGCAACCGTGGGCGCACCCGACACGTTGAGGTCCGTTTGGATGCTTTCTCCTGATCCTGGCGGTTCGATTCGAGGTTTCGCTGTAGGATTGCTGGGAAAGGCTTGGAGGTGGGATGGCGCAGGTTGGATTTCAGAGGCCACGCCCGTAGCCACAGACCTACTTGACGTATGTATGATCGGCACGACTGATGCCTTTGCCGTAGGCACAGGGGACACGATCATTCGCTGGAACGGTGTGTCATGGACTGGTCCGCTGGTGCCTCCGACCGCTGGCGTAAGCTATCGGTCGGTGTACATGCTATCATCCTCAGACGGCTGGATAGTAGGAACTGCAGGCGGAGTCCAATCGTCGTTCATTGATTGGGACGGTGTCTCGTGGATGTTGCTCACAACGAACGTGCCCACCGCTGTCAATTTGAACGGCGTATTCATGCGAAGCGCCTCTGAAGGCTGGGCGGTTGGAGATGGAGGCACGATCACGAAGTGGGATGGAACGCGTTGGAACGCGGTTACCCAACCTGTCTCCTCCGTGCTGAATGGGGTGTGGCTGTCAAGTTCAACGAACGGATGGGCAGTTGGCGCCGGCGGGCGTATCATCAGATTCAATGGGGTCTACTGGAACCTGTACCAGACTCTCCCGTCAGGCGCTGCGTTGAACAGTATTCATGGCTCTGACGCTTCGAATGTGTGGGCTGTTGGGGCGGATCCAGACGGGGCCGGCCCAACACCTGTGACGGTAGAAAAGTGGGACGGGTCGTCTTGGACCGCAATATCGGCTGGTGTTCCAACCGCTTCGGGTGATCTGTTCGCGGTCTTCGCTTCGAGTCCGACCTTCGTCATGGCTGGCGGCGGCGACGGCGTCGGCACCGGGTTATTCATTCGCTCTACTGACGGTTCGACATTTGGGGCGATACCATCTCCATGGCCGGCTGGGACAAGGGCCAGGGGAATCTGGATGCTCGGCACGAGCGACGGCTGGGCCGTTGGAACAGGCGGACAGATTGCTAGATGGACCGGGGCAGCGTGGGCAGCCGAGACTTCCCCAACCGGCAACAATCTCTACCACGTTCAGGCGCTTTCCGCAACGGACGTATGGGCTGTAGGCGCGGCAGGTACGATACTACATCGCGATGGTGCGGGATGGAGCGCGGTGCCAAGCGGCGTCGGAGTGGATCTGAATGGTATCTGCATGCTCTCTGCGAGTGAAGGCTGGGCCGTAGGTGCAATCTCGGCAGGCGAGCCAGTGATTCTGTACTGGAATGGTCTGACTTGGGCGCGCGTCTTTGTGCAGCCAATGACTGGGATACTGAATCCGCTCAATGCGGTTTGGATGGTGTCATCAACCGACGGTTGGGCGGTTGGTAGCATGCTCCGTTTCGGCCCGGTTGCGACAACGACAATCTCCACAGTCCCTGTAACGGTTACATCAACCTCGACCACAATACAGTCGGTAACGTCCACGAGTACAGTGGCAACGACGACTGTTTCTACGCAAGTAACTTCAACGCTGACGGTTTCTGGTACAACCACTACATACGTCTCAACGGCTTCAGAGACGACCACGGTGACCGGAACTGTGACGATACCTCCAGGGCCAGGGCCGATTCCAGGATTCCCGTTGGAATCCATTCTGGCTGGACTTGTAGCCGGCGCCACGGCGTTGTTCGTGCTGCGTAGACGAAGGGCGACATAGTGATGCGAGGCGCGAATCTTGCCAGGTAGACCAGGTAGGCGCGGTCAACGGATGGCGAACGTGACCGTCACGTTGCCGGTGAACATACTTGACAAGTTGGATGACATGGTCGAGAAGCGGAAAATCGCTTCACGCTCACAAGCCGTACGTGATGCATTGGAACGTTACCTGAAATCACTCGATGATCGATGATCACAGAATAATGAAGTAATGAAAGGTGAATTGGTGAATGAGATTAATCCACGGATTCGGAAAGCGACGTGCGCTGGTCGCGTCGAGTTTGATGGTGGTGGTTATTCTGGCGAGCGCTGGTTTGACGAGCGGTCAGCTGTCGCAATGGCGATCATTGAACCCATACCGTGATGGGACACTGCCAATCACACCTGGCGATGAGGCTCCCTTCCTCTACTCAGTTCACTCCCTTTCCTCTAACTACGGCTGGGCGGTTGGCGGCACATGCGACATCTACACCTTTCCGCTAGTCCCGACACCAAACTGCCCGGCGCCGCCCGGGGTCGGCTTTGCACTGTTCTATGACGGCTCGAAATGGAGGAACGTTCTAGTTCCAAGCACCACCGGCACATTGACTGGAGTTTTTGCTATCTCCCCAACGGATGTCTGGGCCGTCGGTCTCGGTCCGACGATTATCCACTGGGACGGTATCGCGTGGACCCTCGTTCCCGCTCCGGCAGGCACTGGAAATCTTTTCGGGCTCCACATGTTGCCAGGAGGGGCGGACGGATGGGCTGTCGGTGATTGTCCGACTGATCCATGCGGTGCTGGAGAGGTTGACAATATCCGTTGGTCCGGCGCTTTTCCCAGCGGTTCTTGGTCTTCGGGACCTACGCCTTCTCTGCTAGCGGCCCCTGGAGCTACTCTGCGTGCAGTATCACTCAATTCGGGCACATTTGGTTGGATTGTTGCCTCCAACGGCGCGATATTCAAGTGGGACGGGGCGGGCTGGCTCGCTCAAGTCTCACCCGTCGCAGTGGATCTGCTCTCGGTGTATGCCTTGTCGAACACTGACGCGTGGGCAGTTGGTGCCGCTTCCACGATAATCCGTTGGAACGGCGCCTCGTGGACAGGCCCAATGGTAGCTCCAACAGTTGGGCTCGACTATCGTTCAATCAAGATGGTCAGCCCAACTGAGGGCTGGATCGTTGGTGAACTCAACCTAGTCACGGTCGAAGGCCTTGCGCTCCGCTGGAACGGCGTGGCTTGGAGCATCGTACGCAGCTGGATCACGCAGGATCTCAATGGCTTGTTCATGTTGCCTGGTGGAGCAGCTGGATCGGCTGTCGGCGATGCTGAGACCATAATCTACTGGAACAATTCTCGGTGGATATCACAGACAAGTCCTACAGCCTTCCCGCTTTTCGATGTCCATATGGTTTCATCGAACGACGGCTGGGCCGTTGGTGGTCCGTATCCGGCTTTGCTTGATGGTGCCCCCATGGGAAGCAGCATCTTCCGATGGGATGGGACGCATTGGTTCCACTACGAAACACTACCCTCGCCGAATACACTCTCCGGAGTGTACATGCTGAATACTAACAATGGTTGGGCTGTTGGCACATCTTCATTTCCGACTCTTGTCGGTACGCCGCCGGTGATCCTTCGCTGGAACGGCGTCTCATGGACTGTTGTGAGCCCACCCGGAGTTGCTCTCGACGGAACCCTCATGGATGTTCACGCTCTTAGCCCCACGGAAGCTTGGGCAGTAGGTTTCATCACCCCGCCATTCGCGCCGGCTCCAGCATCGGCGCCAATTTTGAAGTGGGATGGCACAATATGGACTTCAGTGCCTAGCGGAACCCCTGCCGGAACTGTCCTTGCCGATGTTCACATGCTCAGCTCGACTGACGGCTGGGCAGTCGGATGCGACTCCGTGGGCGGTCTGGCATGCACGGGACCAGTTATTCTTCGCTGGAATGGCTTAGCATGGAGCACTATGACCGCACCGGTAGGAATCGCAGGGCTGGTTGATATTTACATGTTGAGCCCTACCGACGGCTGGGCCGTAGGAATGACGAATCTGCCTGCGCCACCAGGCCAAGCCACAATCATTCATTGGGATGGGATTCAGTGGCGAAGGGTGCCTGGACCAACGGGCGGTTTCTTGACCTCAGTTCACATGGTCAGCGCGAATGACGGCTGGGCTGTTGGCTGGGACACAGTGTCCGGCCTCAGCTTGATCGTGCACTGGGACGGCCTGACTTGGGACGTAGTTTCGACTCCGCCGGTTCCCACAACAATGAACAATATTCTCACTTCGGTCTTCATGGTCTCAGCGCTCGATGGTTGGGCAGTTTCAGGCTTCAGTTTCGTTGCAGGATTCGGCGCAGGTACAGGTCTCTTTCTCCACTACGGGCCTGAGATCGCATGCATACCAACGACCACAACAAGGTCTTTTACTCAAACCTCAACCGTAACTGAAACAACAACATCCACGACAACCACTACAAGCACCACAACAACAGCTCCGGGCGGGCCGATCCCAGGCTTCCCAATCGAATCCATCCTCGCCGGACTCGTAGGAGGCGCGGCAGCTCTAACGGTGATTCGACGTAGACGAATCGCGCGATCCTAGTCCGAACCAGACACTCTTCTTTCCTCTTTCTTCATCCCATGTTTTCGGACAGCGAACCCCACGGTCACCGTACGGGCCCTCGTCCCCTACGAGCCGAACTCAGTCTCCATTGGGGCATCATCCGCAAGATACATCCTATCGGTTGCTTGGTGACCTACACGCTCCGAGCAAGATTCTTAATGGCTTCCAATGCAACGCGCAGTGCTCTCTGTTCTGCATCAGATTTGTCACGCTCTGATTCTGAGAACGATCCTGGCAAGACGCCTACGATGGCTGACATCATGCCGAAGTGCGCGTTGCTTTGCTGCGCTGAGATCGCAATGGCGGAAAGTTCCATCTCAGTGGACCGGCAGTTCTGCAAGCGGCATAACTCCAGAAATAACTCGGGACTTTGTTCCGCATATAACGAATCCTTCGTGATGTTTCCGCCCCTATGGTAGTTGTCTGCAACAAGTCGTCTGCCCGCAACATCGAGAGCCTCTACTACATCTCTGCTGCACTCCACTCTGGGATGCCCGTCCTTGGTGACTGAGAAGTCCGGGCCGAGGCTCATCCATTTTTCGCGGAAATCTTCAATCGCGCCTGCACGCCAGAAGTCAAGACGGAGCAGAGACTGGATTACCGCCCCCGTGGCTCCAATTGAATGCGTTGCGTTAACGATATCGCCCACATTGATCGTCGGCATCGCCCCGCAGTTGATGCCACCAGCCGTGCCAACTCGGATCACGGCCTTGTGTGGCAAACTGATCTTGACCTTGCCCACCTGATAGTCGGTGCTTGTGAGCTCGTCGGACAGTATCTCATTCATTATGATCTGTGTCGCCGGGGCTCCCATCTGTGTCTCCACTACTAGTACTGGAGCCGACGAGGAGACCAGTCCGACCGCCAATGCTACCCGACCGTACTCTGGAACCGTCGGCAACTCCATACCTCCGGCGGTTTGGCTGGATAGCTTGGCGGCAGCTTCGGAAAGAAGGACTGGCTTGTGCAATCGGCGTGCGATGGCGTAGACGCGACGTCTGTCACCCACCGCCAGTATCAGCGGAGGCGCACGGCCGTCATTATCTCTCAGATACGGGATGCGGCGCCAGATTTCACGCCGCCTGATCACGTAGGATAGGGTTGTGTGCCGCCCGAGGTAGTGGGAGGGAGCAGGCGTGTATTCGTTCATCTTTGACGCCAGTCCTAATTCTGTTCTCAGGCTCAAATGAGTGGCGGATGGTTGCTGAAGAGGAGCTACGCGCGATAGGTTTGCGCATCTTCGCAGCCTTGATCGAGGCTGAAAATACCCCGTCGAGGATGCTCTTCGCTCACGAAGGTTACAGGGTCCATGATGTCGTGTACGTCACGAAGCGAGACAGTGAGGATGCGTGAGGCCGTTATAGTCTACGAAGCACCGCGAGAGAGGCCGAGTCTGTCTATTCCTGAATAGATGGCGTTCGCGGACTCGGCGAGTTTACTTCTCGTGGTGTCATCGAGCGGCAGTTCAATTATCTTCTCGACGCCGTTCTTGCCGAGAACGACTGGGAGGCCGATCGCGAGGTTCCTCAGTCCGTACTCTCCGTTCGGAATCACAGACGCGCCCATCACTCGATTCCTGCCTCTCAGAACAGCCTCCGCCATAACGGCGATCACGGCGGCCGGCGCGTAGACTGTCCCGCCCTTGAGGCTGATCACGTCTGAGCCGCTTGACCTTGTTCTCTCGACTATGCGATCGATCGCCGACTCGTCAAGGAGTCTCCTCACAGGTATCCCGGCGATAGTCGTGTAGTCAACAAGCGGTATCATGTGGTCGCCGTGTTCGCCGACGACTAGCGCTCTGATATCTTCGCGTGAGACGTTGAGTTCGAGCGCGATGTACGAGCGGTACCTCAACGTGTCGAGGATTCCGCCCATCCCGAATACTCTGTTCCGCTCAAAACCTGACTTCGAATAGGCTAGGTAGGTCGTGACGTCCACCGGGTTTGTCACGATCATCAGTTTGCATTCGGACGCGTATCGCACAATCTCGCCGACCAGCTTGGATACGATGCCCGCGTTTCGCTCAAGCAGTTCAGACCTGCTCATACCAGGTCCTCTCGGGACCCCGGCGGCTACAATTACAAGATCTGATCCTTCAATGTCCGAGATGTCCGTACTGCCTCTGATTCTGCCATCGAACTCTATCGCCGGCGACGACTGTATCAGGTCGAGCGCCTCGCCTTGTGCAAGTCCATCCTGAACGTCAACAAGTGTTACATCCGCGATTCGCATTCGCAAGATGTTGAACGCACTGACGCTGCCAATCCTGCCGGCACCAATTATGGATATCAGAGCGATTCCTTCTGTGCTGAAAGGGCGCGAACCTCGCGCGTTTGCAGCTTTGTCTTGAACGCGGGACGCGAGCTTAAAAAGCAGGCCGAGTTTGTAGCCTTGCTCTTGCTCATGCAGGGTTCTCCCGTGTCCCTAGACGGGTCGAAGACGCAGCGCAGGAAGGTTCTCTACAGTAGGCTGGCTGATCACAAGGTCAGATGCGCTGCGTGCGCGCGTCGATGTATAATCAAGGAAGGCAGCGGGGGTTTCTGCAGAGTCAGGACGAACGTGGACGGGAGGCTTGTGCTCGGCAACTACGGAAGAGTTGCAGCTGCTCACGTAGACACGATCGAGAAGAAGCCGATCTACCACTACCGGCCTGGCTCAAAGCTGCTCTCAGTTGGAACAGTCGGCTGCAATTGGTCTTGTGATTTCTGCATTAACTCACACATCAGTCAAGCTGATGAGGTCACTGGAGAGAAACTTGACCCCGAGGATATTATCCGTCTAGCGAAGCAGTATCGATGCCAAGGCATCGCGTACACGTACAACGAACCTTTAGTCTTCATCGAGTTGGCTAGAGACACGGGAATCCTAGCCCATCAAGAGGGACTTTTCAATGTGGTCGTCTCAAACGGGTACGGAACGCCGGAAGCCGTTGATGCTCTGTCAAGTTTCGCAGACTGCGTCACCGTGGGGCTGAAGGCAGACGCATCACCTGTTTTTCTCAAGCAGCACGCCAACGCTCCGAGCCCGAAAGCCATCTTCGAAACTCTGTTAGATCTAAAGAGGAGAACTAGCATCCATGTCGAGGTCAGCGACCTGGTCCTAGGTCGAGATGGCGTAGGCATAGAGCACGCAAGGGACTTGTGTCGGTGGATCAGCAGAAAAATGGGTCGCGAGACTCCGCTTCACTTTGTCAGATTCTTTCCTTCCTACAGGATGGCGAATGCTCAGCCATCATCCTCCGGCGTGTTGGAAGCACGCTGCAAGATTGCGGAAGAAGAGGGGCTCCGATACGTGTACGTTGCCAACTCCCCGGGACACGAGCGAGAAAACACACACTGCCCTAACTGCAGAACAACCGTCATCGGGAGATTCGGGTACGACGTTCGAGCATGGAATCTTGACAGTCACAACAGATGCAAAGATTGTGGGCATCAAATTCCTATCGTGGGAAGCCTCACTGAGACTCCGCCCGAGGAGCGCTATGTTCCCGTCGTTTTCCCGCCAATGGATATGCTGTATGTCTGCGAGGCTCTGTCGGGATAGACACTCGGTTCAGTTATAAAACAACATATTTAAGAATGTGAATCTGAACCTGCCCCCAAGATGAGATATGAGTGTGGCCGTCACCGAGGACAGGCTTAGGCGGCTGGTCGATTCGGGGCTCCGAGGATCCTGCCGACTCGGCGAGCGAGTGTTTCAGCTGAAGAAGAGGGCGAAACACACGGACGACCTGACGCTGAGACGGCTGAAGGACGTGTTCTCCGGCCTTGCAGACGAGACTCGTCTGAAGATCTTGAAACTCCTTGCAAAGGAGGAACTATGCGCATGTGAACTCATGGCGGCACTGGACTTGACGCAGCCAACCACGTCTCATCACCTGGGAATCTTGGAAAGATCCGGGCTGGCTGTATCTCGCCGAGAAGGGAAATGGGTCTTCTACCGACTTGCCGACCCGAAGGTTGAGAGCCTGCTAGCGAAAGCGTTTGCGATACTCAAGGGAAGTCTGTGAGATGACCGAGAGCGCACGCCAGCGGCTCTCGCTGTTGAATCGGTTTCTGACTCTTTGGATCTTCCTCGCAATGGCTTTCGGGGTCGGGGCTGGAGCTGCTTTCCCTGAGATTGCTCGGATCCTTGACGCATTGAGAATAGACACGGTGTCACTGCCCATTGCAGTCGGCCTGCTGTGGATGATGTATCCTCCGCTGGCCAAGGTGAAGTATGAGGAGTTGTCGAAGGTCGCGAGGGCATGGAAGATGTTCAGCGTGTCCATAATCCAGAACTGGCTCGTTGGGCCGGTCTTGATGTTCGGGCTTGCATGGCTGTTCTTGCCTGATCTGCCGGAGTACAGAATCGGAATAATCATCACCGGCTTGGCCAGATGCATAGCCATGGTTCTGGTATGGAACATGCTTGCCGAAGGTGACAACGAGTACTGTGCCGTACTGGTGGCGCTCAACTCGATCTTCCAAGTGGCGCTTTACTCTGTCTACGCGTGGTTCTTCGTTACACTTCTGTCATCGTGGATATCTCAGGGAGCAGGCGTAATAGTCGAGGTTTCCATCTGGGACATCGCTAGGACGGTTTTTGTCTTCCTCGGGATTCCGTTCATAGCCGGAATCGTAACCAGGTTCACGCTGATTCGAAGAAAAGGGAAGGAATGGTACGATGGGATCTTCATGGACAGACTCGGACCCACCGCGCTGATCGGTCTACTGTTCACTATCGTTGTGATGTTCTCGCTCAAGGGTGAGTACATTCTGGCGCTACCTTGGGATGTCGTCAGGATCGCGATACCGCTCGTCAGCTATTTCCTCATAATGTTCGGCGTCTCCTTCATGATGTCACGGGCGCTGAAGTTCACGTATCCTGAGACTGCAACGCTCTCTTTCACCGCGGCAAGCAACAACTTCGAGCTAGCGATAGCCGTTGCAGTCGGCGTTTTCGGAATAAACTCGGGGCAAGCGTTCGCGACAGTCATAGGGCCGCTCTTTGAAGTCCCTGTCTTGATCAGTCTCGTCAACGTGTCCTTGTGGGCAAAACGGAGATTCTCCGCCGAGGCAAGACGCATCGAGGTAGCTGAGAAGGCATCCGTCCTAGTCGAACCCAAGATCGACATCGAGCCATGACGAAGGCGCTTTCCTGAGATGAGCCAAGAAGCGAGTCCTGGTATCAGAAAGGTGAAACCTCCGCCAGAGTACCCGCCAGAGGAAGGCCACTACCTCCGAGGAAACGACTACGCCCCCGCCGCCGTCGTGATACTGCTTCACACATTCTACGACAAGATACCCGACTATCTTGAAAGCCTAGCAAGCGTCGCTATTGAGAGCGGCGCCGCACTTGCGGGTATGCTGCAGACCGAAAACATCGGAATCGAAAAAATCGTCTGCAACATCGTCGCCAACCCGAACATTCGATATCTGATCGTCTGCGGGGTCGAGTCATCCGGTCATCAGCCCGGTCAAGCCTTGTCCTCTCTCATGAGAAACGGAGTTGACGAGCGCAGGAACATTGTCGGGGCTGAAGGGCCCACTCCGTATCTTTACAACGTACCGGTTGAAAGCATCGAACGTTTCAGGAAACAGCTCACCTTGGTTGACCTAGTTGCCGAGAATGGAACCATGATCGCCACCGATCCCCGACAACTGATGGAGGCGATCAAGAGCTGCTATCAGGAGTCGCCCGTCGAATTCATGAGCTTCAGACTCTACGATGTCGGGGCATATCCTGAACCAGCAATCTGCTCGAAACTGACTTGGAGTATAGCGAAGCCGTGGACTGTGACAACCGAAGCAGAAGCCGAAGTCCTCAAATCCATCCGAGACTCAGCGAAGAAATCCCCGGAAGTCTTTGATAGGGAGCTACTTTCACTACTCGAACCCGCAGCTCATGACCGAGACATGACCAAGAAGGAGAAAGGACAGAGGGCTTGACCAAGGGACCTAACAATGATCTGTGATGCCACTATTTGAGGCCTCGCTCCGCCTCTCTCACAGCATCCGAGAAAACGTCCAAGCCTTTGTCAATGTGCTCGCGCGTGATCACAAGCGGGGGTAGGAACCTGATCACGTTCGGCCAATGTCCAGCCTTCCACACAAGTACGCCGCGCTCAAGACATTTGGCCTGAATCTTCTTGACGAGCTCGACAGCCGGCTTCTTCGTCAGCTTCTCTTCAACGAATTCCGCTGCAACCATCAAGCCCTTTCCTCTAACCTCTCCAATGGCCTCAGTTTCTTGCTGCAGGTCCTTCAGTCGCTTCAGCATGTATGCGCCCTCTCTTGCGGATCGTTCCACCAAGCCTTTCTCCAGTGTGAAGTTGATAGCCTCCAAGCCAGCGACACACGCGAGCACATTGCCCCTGAAAGTTCCCAAATGCCCGCCTGGTTCCCAGCTGTCAAGCTCTTTCCTTATCACGCAACCGGAAAGCGGAAGCCCGATTCCACCAACCGCCTTCGCAATAGTCATGATATCTGGCGTTACGTTGTCGTGCTCGCATGCGAACATCTTTCCGGTCCTTCCGAACGCGGTCTGGATCTCATCTACGATCAGGAGAACGGAGTTCTCATCGCATATCCTCCTCAACTCCGTGAGGTAGCCGTCTGGCGGAACGATGAACCCGCCCTCACCTTGAACCGGTTCAACTATGATTGCGGCCGGATCGGCTAGGCCTGATTCCGGATCCTTGAAAAGGTACTCGACGTAGCGTACGCATTGCATCTCGCATTCAGGGTACTCCTTCCCAAACGCGCAGCGATAGCAGTAGGCGTACGGTGCAAAGTGAATATCCGGAAAGAGCGGAAGATATCCGCTCCTGAAAGCCTTCTTGGAAGTAACCGAGAGGGCACCGCCGGTCATGCCATGGTAGGCGCCATGGAACGCTAGGAACGTATGACGTTTCGTGTTGAACTTTGCAGCCTTGAGTGCTCCCTCAATAGCGTCCGACCCTGTCGGGCCACCGAAGAGGACTCTAGAGTTGCCCCTGAGCCCTCCAGGCGCTATCTGTACCAGTTTCTCAACGAGTTGAATCCGTTGCGGAGTCGGGATGTCAAGTGCATGAGTTAGCTTGTCTAGCTGACGCTTCACGGCCTCGACTACTTGAGGGTTAGAGTGGCCGACGTTGAGTACAGAGATGCCCGACATGAAGTCAATGTACGTATTCCCATCTACGTCCTTGAGAGTCGCGCCTCTGCCTGCTTCCCAAGCGGTTGGAATTACTGTCGGATAGTAAACCGCCCTGCTGTCAATCTCCCTCTGCTTACCTAGCAACGCTCTTGCCTTCGGGCCAGGCGGCCTCACCACAATCTTGGGTGCGTCACGAAAACTCAGGTCCGCGAATTCCTCAACAGCCCCCGACAAGAAACGACACCAATGCAGACGCCGTTTAGCTTCAGCTCGTCTTAAAACTCATTTGGACGGGACTTGGAAAGCGACACTTTAGCTACATGACGTGGAGTTATGATCCCGCAAGTTTTGAGGGATGCCGAACCTATGAGAATCGGTGAAGCGCTCGCTGTTACATCTCGAAACAAATGGCGGAGATGGCTTGCGACACACCACAAAGACACGAAGGAGGTCTGGCTAGTGTTCTACAAGAAATCTTCGAGAAAATCAGCAATTACCTATGATGAAGCTGTCGAGGAAGCTCTCTGCTATGGTTGGATCGACGTGCAGAAGAAAAGAATTGACGAGGAGAGATATGGACTCCGTTTCACCCAGCGCCGAAGGGGAAGCAAATGGTCGAGATACAACAAGGCCCGCGGTTTGAAGATGCTTCTTGCCGGAAGGATGACTCAGGCGGGCAAGGTCCTGTTACCAAATGACGTTCTCAATCGTGAAAGAGGCAGTATCGGAACCTAAAGCTTCCTCGTGAGGCTAGCCTAGCCTAACCGGCATCCATAGCTACCAATGATCCACAAACACTTGCACACCAATTGGTCGGTCAATTCAGCTTTGTTACGTTAGAGGCGTAGTTTTTAGCTGAGCCGCCTATCACGAACAGCTCCATACGTTGCATACGGGAGGACGGGACCGAGAGGGTGAGCCAGCGTCAAGAATGGCATGCACTTTCGCCGGCGGAAGTAGCGAATGCGCTTCAAACCTCGCTCGACGTCGGCCTCACTGCTGGAGAGGCAAGAAGTCGTCTTCATCACGTCGGGCCGAACGAACTCAGGGTTACCAAACGGTTCTCAGCGCTGAAACTGCTTCTTGAGCAGTTCAAGAGTCTGGTCACGATTCTATTAATCGCCGCCGTGGCGGTCGCGGCATATCTGCACGAGACTCTGGACGCTGTCGCCATCGGAGCGGTCATCCTCCTAAGCGCCGTTTTCGGCTTTGTGACCGAATACAGAGCAGAAAAGTCCATTGAAGCTCTGAAGAAGCTTGCAGCCCCAGTCTCGACGGTCGTCAGAGATGAGAGAACTCAGCAGATCCCAGCATCCGAACTGGTTCCTGGAGACGTAGTCATACTTGAGGCTGGTTCACGCGTTCCAGCTGACTGCAGGATCATACAGAGCGCTGACCTGCGCGTCGATGAGTCATCCCTGACCGGCGAGTCCATTGAGGTCGAAAAGGACTCGCTGGAGAGTCTTCCCGCTGAAACTTCAGTTCATGATAGGGTGAACATGACCTTCAGCGGTACAATGGTCGCCCGCGGGTCCGGGAAGGCGGTCGTTGTCAGGACGGGAATGAGTACCGAGATAGGCAAGATACTCCAACTCGTCGAGACGACGAAAAAGGAAAGCACACCCCTAGAACGGAAGCTTGAGCAGTTAGCAAGATACCTAACAGTCTTATGCGTCTTGGTGGTCCCGCTCGTAGTAGTGGCAGGCGTTCTCCGGGGGACGCCTCTCGGTGTTACACTTGAACTTGGCATCTCGCTGGCCGTCGCCGCGGTCCCTGAGGGCCTACCAGTCATCGCTACAGTCTCACTAGCAATCGGCATGCGTCGAATGGCAAAGCGAAACGCGATCTTGAAGGAACTCCATGCTGTGGAAAGTCTAGGTTCCGTCACCACAATCTGCACCGACAAGACTGGAACGCTGACGAAGAACGAACTCACGTTACGGGAAATCAGGGTCTCCAAGAGAGTAATCCATGTCTCAGGCGAGGGCTACAATCCTGACGGCCAATTCTTGCACGAAGGTGCAAGAATCGAACCCAAGTCGGATGCTGTTCTCTACTCCCTGTTGACGGCAGGCGCCTCGTGCAACGACGCTTCCTTGCAGGTCTCGCCTGAGTCAGGCGACTGGTATCTTCTTGGCGACTCGACAGACGGTGCTTTACTTGCAGCTGCCCTGAAGGCAGGAATACGGAGGGACGAGGTAGAAGAAGCCTATCCACGACTTGCCGTACTGCCCTTCGATCCCGAAAGAAAGTACATGGCGACGCTGCACGACGGTCCAAAGGGACCGGCTCTTTTCGTGAAGGGTGCACCTGGGGTTGTTGTGAGACTCTGCTCAAGCACAGAGACCGAGAAAGGTCCCACGGTGTGGGACGCCGGACAGGTCGAGGCCGTCATCCAAGCCAACCTTGAGATGGCATCCCAGGCACTTCGCGTGCTAGCCATCGCGTACACGGACAGAGTTTCGGCGAAGGCTGAACTCTCCGAGTCTGACGTGAAAGAGTTGGTGTTTCTGGGATTGGTAGGCATGATAGACCCGCCACGCCCAGAGGCCAAAGCATCCATCGCAGCATGCGACGATGCCGGAATCAGAACGGTCATGATAACGGGCGATCAGTTCCAAACCGCACTCGCTGTAGCGCGCGAGCTGGGACTAGCTCAAAACGAATCGCAGGCCATTGATTGCACAAAGGCAAGAACGGATTGTCGAGATCGTTTGACCCTAGGAGAAGCTCAGAAGCAGGTCTCCGTCTATGCTAGGGTGCTTCCCGGACAGAAGCTCGGAATCGTAGAGGGCCTGCAGCGAAGCGGCGAGATCGTCGCCATGACCGGCGACGGAGTAAATGATGCTCCGGCTTTGAAGAAGGCGGACGTTGGCGTTGCAATGGGAAAGAAGGGCACTGATGTCGCGAAGGAAGCGTCAGATATGATTCTCACCGACGACAACTTCGCCACGATCGTGGCTGCGGTTGAAGAGGGGAGAGTGATCTTTGACAACATCAGAAAGTTCATTCGATATCTGTTCTCGTGCAACTTGAGTGAGATACTCGTCGTATTCGTGGCCTCACTGGTTGGCCTGCCACCGCCGCTTCTTCCACTTCAAATTCTGTGGTTGAACCTTCTTACTGATGTCTTTCCGGCGATGGCCTTGGTCATGGAGAAGGCTGAGCCTGACGCAATGAGACGACCTCCTCGCGACCCGAAGGAACCTCTATTTCACGGGAGGCTCCGAACCCTCGTAGTCTCCGAGGGGCTCATCCTAACCGCTACAACATTGGCGGTCTACGTCTGGGCGTTGACGACCTACGGTCCTGGAAGACAATCAACCACACTTGCCTTCGTGGTCCTAGCTGTGATTCAGCTCACGCAGGCATTGAACTGCAGATCAGAAGACCGGTCGGTCTTCCAATTGGGTCTGGTCTCAAACAGACACGGCGTGATCGCGACTGTGATCGTCATGCTCACTTTGGTTCTTGCGGTCTACGCGCCGCCTCTGCAGTCGGTCTTGAGAACCACAGGCCTCACGTTGCTCGACTGGTTCGTCATCATCGTAGCTTCAGTGGTGCCTGTGGGGCTAGTTGAAACACTCAAGCGTATTCGAATGCGAGCTACTACTGAAAGTATTGCGACGAAGATTAGGAAGCCATTTCCGGGCTTCACTGCGAACTAACCCGCGTTCACCCTCACGCGCTTGCCTGATTCTGCAGATTCCAAGGCCGCAAGGGTGACTTTGAGCGTTTCGCGGCTTTCACGTGGATCCAACATAGGTTTCTCATCCTTCAGTAGGCATGCGATGAAATGGTGAATCTCCGCGTAGTAGCCGTTTACGCTCGTTATTGGAAGATCCTTGGAACTGCCGTCCCTGAAATATGCCGTCACCGCGGGTTCACCCTTTGCGGCTTCTATCGAGGTCAGGCGCCCCCCGGTCCGAAGGGAAAGAAAGCCTTCGTCCCCGAACAGATCAAGCTGCTGGGTAAATGGTGAAGGGGACACCCAGCTAGCCTGGGCTAAAGCCATTCTCTCGTCATCAAAGAACAAGGCCGTTGCGCTAAAGTCATCGATCGTGAACTCCCTGTGAGTGAAGTTCCTGCATGCTGACTGTACTTCTCTGACCTTCCCAAAGAGACTTCTCAGGAAGTCTAGATCGTGAATCTGCATACTAAAGGTGACCCCGCCGCCGAGCTCCCTTGAGCCGTACCATTTGTTCCAAGTTGATGAGAACGGGAAGTAAGGCTCTCCAAGCCACCTGATCGCGTTACCAGCCTGCAATTTTCCAATCATATTTTGATGGACAGCTTTCTTCAACTCTGCGTACTCTGGGAAGAAGTGCAGGACATGCGCGATCATAAGCGTGACATTGTTCTTTTGCGCGGCAAAGATCATTTCATCGGCGTCTTTCAGATTCGTCGCCATCGGCTTTTCACATAGAATATGCTTCCCAGCTTCAGCTGCGGCAACGGTGATTTGCTTGTTCAGACTCGGCGGAACGTTCACGTCAACCACATCTACAGCGGGATTGTTGATGATCTCTCTCCAGTCATCGGCGAAAGTCTCTGCTCCGAATCTTTCAGCGGCCTCTCTTGCTCGTTCAACGTTCGAGTCCACAGTGGCAACGAGAGTTATCTCAGGAATATTCTTGTACCACACGGCGTGAAGTTCGCAGCCGCTGTATCCGCAACCGATGAGACCTAGACCAATCTTCGGCGGCAAATCGATCAATCACCGCTCGTTGATGTTTGTGCACGGAGCTTTAAGGGAAGAGTCTTGCTTCGTTCCGCGGCTCCATTCGCTCGGCGCGTCTGAGATACCCCGATATGCGGGTTTGAACAGCTACCTTCCGGAGGCGTCTCGACCGTTCTGCGTCTTGCGGCCATCTTCTTAACATCTGCCAAGCGAAAAGGATGCGAGAGCTATGATGGATAGACTATTCGACCTCGTATTTGTTCGCCATCCCCCAGACAGTTACGTCAGATGCGTCTCGACAAACCCGAGAAGAGCCGAAATCGATCTGGGACTCGCGAAGGAGCAGCATAGGCAGCATGTGTCCACGCTGAAAGAGGCTGGGATTGGTGTTGTCGAATTGCCTCCTTTGGAAGATTTCCCAGATTCCGTTTTCTTGCAGGACCCGGCTCTGCTCGGCTCACACCGCAGTATCATTGGTAGATTCGGCGAGGAGACCCGAAGGGGAGAAGAGAAGCGATTCCTCGACGAGTTAGGAAACCGCAGAAACGAGATCGGAGAAATTCTATTCGTGAAGGAGCCAGGCACCTTGGAAGGAGGTGATGTCCTAGTTACGGATCGCGGACTCTTTGTCGGGGAATCCAGACGAACCAACTCAAACGGCATCGAACAACTCGCAGCATACATGAACGATTCTCAGGTAAGACGTGTGAAGACGGATCTGCTTCACCTTCTATGCGGATGTTCCTATCTGAGTGACGGGAAAATGATCATAGCACCTGACTTGGTCAGTCCCACCTGGTTTCCGGACTTTGAGTTTGTGTCTCTCTCAATTGAGGAAGCTTACGCGGCTGACGCCCTCTACTTGGGAGATGGCAAGGTTGTCATCCCTTCTGGTTTTCCGAAGGTGGGTAAGAAACTGGAACAGGCAGGATACGAGGGGATCGGAGTGGACGTGTCTGAGTTCTACAAGGGGGACGGGGGAGTAACCTGTCTATGCTCACCGGTCTACAGGATACTCTAGTCGAAAAGGACCTCTGTCACCAGTCGTCTGAACGCGTGAGAAGTGCTTAGACAGTTCATCGACCAGTTCCGTCTGGTCAAGACTGGACCTTTGGCACCTTGTAGATTGCGCATGCACCAGCCGGGGCACCTATGGTGCTTGGCTTTTGCGGCCGGAACGGTCATCGAATTCTTGCGGTCTCGGAGCCTTTGAATGTAAGAACGCCAAAGTCCACGATATGCAACCAATCAAGCTGGGCCTTGCAGGAGAGTCTACACGGATCGTTACGGAACAGTTGACTGCCGCCTCATTCGGCAGCGGCCTAGTGTCCGCGTTTGCTACACCTGCGATGATCGCATTGATGGAACATGCAAGCGTCAACGCTATCCAACAGTATCTTGAGTCGGGAGAGACCTCAGTCGGCGTCGAGGTGAACGTGAAGCATCTGGCCGCCACCCCGGTCGGAATGCGAGTGCGGGCGCGTGCCGAAGTGGTCAAGGTTGAACGACGACGCGTAACGTTCCGTGCGGAAGCATGGGACGAGAGAGAAAAGATCGGCGAGGGAACACACTTGCGAGCGATCATAGATGAGGCGGAATTCAAGGCAAGAATCTCGGAGAAAACCTCACAAACTCAAGAGAGCTGACTTCAGCGATATGAGACCTGATTCTACTGGACGAGTCAACATCGTGCGAGCAGACGCACGTGAACTTAGAGCCCGCATCGCGTCCTTCGTGATCCTAGTTCGCACGTCTTCGCAAGCGGAAAGCTATGATTAGGGCAGCGACCCCCGCGCCGACCCCCCCGATCATCAACGTCTCGATCGTGACTGTCCTCGTGCTACTCGTTGTGCGTACTGCTACTTCTGTGGCTTGCATTGCGTATGATGGTCCCGAAGCGAATAGATCATGCGTTGGCCAAACCTTCACTTCGGACTCGGCCAGCCAGAGTGAATTGTCTAGCTCGCTGATCAAGTCGTATTCCCTCGGGTATTCGGGCCGGCAATTGAACAAGGCAGCCCACGCCAGTCCATGATATGTCCTTACGAGGAGGGCGCTCGTTCCCGGAAGAGAACCCGCGTGCCACCAGTTCGCGACGTTCTCATGGATGGGTCTCACGTACCATCCCATGCCGTACCAGTATGACTCTCCAGCCCAAAGAGGCGGGGCGGGGCGCGAGGTCATGACCTGCACTGTTTCTGGTCTGAGGATAGAAGGAGGTCTCTGTCCATCCACCGACACCGCAAAACGGACAAGATTAACCGCCGACCCTATCCAACCCCCATGCGAGTCCATCGCCTCAAGATAGAACCCGCCGTAAGGCCACGGAACAATCTCGTTCGTGAACACGGACTGAAACGGAGGCACACCAGAGAAATCGTAGTAGCGCACTTCATTCTCAGCGCGGTCTTCAATCAGGCTGTGACCGATCCTCATGTCGGTGATACCAATCGGCTTGAGCAGTTGCGTCTTCACATACTCCTCGTAGCTCTGACCAGTCACTTCCTCGATGACGCGTCCCAACACGCAGTATCCGAAGTTCGAGTAGGCGAACCTTGTCCCGGGGTCAAAGTCGAGCGGTTGCGTGAACATGTACCGTATTACTGTCTCGCAGCTTGCAGGGGCTGGAGCGCCTACGGCAGCCGCGGCCTCTCGTGGCATGAACATTGGGTCGAACCTTCGGTTCCGATCCCATCCGCCAGAATGCTGGAGCAATTGGCGGACGGTTATGTTCCAGATCCGAGGATCGACATCCACATCTGTCTCCGGCTTGAGGTTGCTGAGGACGAGGAAAGCTTTGGCGTCAAGATCGAGCCGCCCCTCTTCTATCAGTTTCAGGATCGCGGCGGCGGTTACTGGTTTCGATATGCTCGCTATTCGAAACAGTGAGTCGGGTTGCACGAGCTGCTTCACGTCCACATCCGCTAGGCCGTAACCGTGTGCCAGAACAAGCCGGCCGTCCTTCGCGACCGCGAGCGCTCCTCCCGGCACGTTGAACTTGGCCATTAGTTCGGTCATCACTCTGTCAAAACTAGACATGCTCGGAACAGCGATCCCAGTAATCTCGATCATCCGCTCCTCTGTGTGAGACAGCGCTATGATCTGACAGACAAGAACAATTCCAATCAGTGCCGACAGGAGGGCAGCTCGAAATCTCATTTGGCTCCAAGCTACATCGAAATCGATGTCGGTTCATTTATCATTTTGAGCTGTCTTTGTTGGACGTTTCAGTGGGGCTCGGGCGGAGGGAGGGTGTGTGTTACCCCACTCCGCCTATAGGGATGTCCTGAGCGGTTCGTTGAGCGCTGGGCGTGAGGTCTGAACTCAAGGTTCAACACAGCTCTTCCATCCTGTAGGCGCACTCGAAAGTGTTTTCTCACCTCCAGTGCACCGATGTCGTAGCGCTTCATCTAAGCGGGAAGTGAGGAATACGCGCTTCAATAGTAAGGTTGCTGTTGTGACGGGCGCCTCGCGTGGAATAGGAAGAGCTGTCGCTCTAGCATTAGCCAAGGAAGGTTGCACAGTGGTGGCGAATTACAGCAGGGACCGGGACAGGGCATACGAGTTGGTTGAGGCAATCAAAAAGATGGGTAGCAACGCGATAGCGGTGAAGTGTGATGTCTCTAACAGAGCAGAAGTCGAGGAGATGTTCAATACCGCTGTGCGTGAATTCGGCAAGGTCGACATCCTCGTAAACAACGCTGGGATCATAATACCCGCCTCATTCCTAGACACGACCGACGAGATCTGGGACAGGACTCTGGCGGTGGATCTCAAAGGAGTCTTCCTCTGCACGCAGGTAGCAGCCCGACACATGGTTCCGAAAAGATATGGAAAGATCGTGAATATCTCCTCCAATTCAGGCTTCGGCATAGCGTGCTGGGGTGAGACTAGCTATGCTGCCGCCAAGGCCGGGGTTATCCAGCTGACCAAGAGCGCAGCTTTCGAACTTGGGCAATACGGGATAAACGTCAACAGCGTAGCGCCCGGAGCGGTGGATACAGACATGCTCAGGGGAGACAAGAGCGAGAGCGACTATGCTGAGCTGGTTGAGTCAAGGAAGAAGCTAGCATCTATAGGCAGAGTCGGCAAGCCTGAAGACATCGCGAAAGCTGTCACCTTCTTCGCGAGCGATGACGCCGCGTTCATTACCGGCAAGACTCTTCTCGTGGACGGTGGAAGGAGAGACTTCATCTAGATTTGGCGCAGACCACCGAACCTGAGCTGGAGATTCTCGGTTCGCTCTCCAGAAGGAAGCCTCACGCCTCCTGCCGGGCTGACATGAGGCGGAATGGAAGTGAGGGGAACAGTCATCTCAGGTTGCCTCTATGACGATCCGCCTTTTGTCAGCTAGATAGACTGAGACTTCCTGACCTATTCTCATTCCCGACTGCTTGACTATCTCCTCAGGTAGGTAGATGGACGGCTTTCCCGCGGCTCGGGTTATCTTTCGCGTAAGCTTCAGGCGCGGTGAGAGCGCTGCGATTCTTTCTCGCATGCCTTCCGCCTGTTCCAGCGTGAAGACAACTTCGCCGCCTACTGGGCATCGGAGTGCCTCAACGTCTTTCAGAATGACGCCTAGCTGCTCGTACGACGTATGGACAGACTGGTACTCGGCTCGATGCTCAGGACATTTCATCTTCCTCTAGCTCCCTTGGTGATTGTAATGACCACTATGTGGTCCGGATACTCGGCGAAGATGACAACGATTGTGCCCATCTTCGTATGCATTGTTGCTGACGTTTTTTGTTTGCCCAACCGAACTCTCTTTCCGCTTTGTATAGCCTGCCGGATGATGTCGGGACTCAGGTTCAGCGCCACATACCGCCTCGTGGCATGCTCGGTCAACACTATGGGCTTCTCTGCCAAGATGACTCATACGAAGGCTGTTGGTATTCTCGGAATTAAGGCTTACGTACAATGTACGTACTGCCGCTTATTTCATGATCATTGCCGTATCAAAGTTGAACGGGTTCGGGGCTTAACACAGATTTCCCGTGCGGGTCGGGCTGCTGCAGTAACGGCAGTAGGTTTCGTGCCAACGCGAAAGAAGCTTAGTGGGATCGAGAGCAGTAGGATCTGCGACAATCCTATGCTGCCCGCAAAGGTCAGCGTGACTAGGAGGGGACAGACGACGATTCCGGCCGGGTTTCGCAGAAGGTACGGGATTGAAGTGGGATCAATACTGTAGATTGAGGACACGGGGCGTGGTCTTCTATTGAGGAAGGCACGGTCAACAGCGGATCTGGTAGGGACGGGAAATCGATCCCAGAAGGAGATCTTCGATGCATTGGACAAGATGAGAGAGGAAGATGACAGGTAGGAAACGCGTCATCTACGACACTCGATTCATCGCCGCGATATACTATCCCAAAGATCAGGATGAAGCTGACAGAATTAAACGAACTAGCTACTACACTTTCGAGGTACATATCCAGTCTCACGGTCTATGAGATCAAGCTCTTGTTGGAGACGGAAGGTAAGCAAACGGCCGACCTGTGGACAGATCTCCTGAGGAAGGATTTCAGCATCCTGAGTGTTGATTGGGAGCTGGCGAAAAGGGCAGCTCTAGTTTGGAAGAAGCATCGTGTGCCGACGGCAGATGCAGTCATCGCGGCGACAGCAATGCGCCTCAGAGCATTCTGCGTCACCAATGACGAGCATTTCCTGAGGATGAAAAGGACTCAAGACCAGATGGGTCTAGCGCCGACTCCGGGAATTTCTTATCAAGAAGCGCCCGGGGTCGACGCCGAACTGAACGCTGAAGCGCTCTCTGGATATCCCGTTGTGATCCTGTGAGTGAAGGTTGAGGAACCGGTCTGTTTCACGAGGATAGAAGAGGCCCAGAAAAACGGGCTCTCCTTCGTGGGCGTTCTGGGCTTTCGACAGAGACTCCGGGTCTCTGGCTGTTGTCTTATCTGATTCAAAGCTAGCGCTTCATCTGCCTTGACAAGTAGACTTCTACTTCCGCAAACTGTTTCTTGAAAGTCTCCAAATCCACGTTGGCTGCATGGAGCATTGCGCTCCATCCTGACGTGAAGCGCGTCAGGAAGGCGGTCTCAGCTATCTCGTCGTCAGTGGCGCCGTTCATCTTTGCGGCTCGCGTGTGGAAATGTATGCAGTACGGGCATTTGATTGATGACGCGACCGCGAGGCCGATTAGTTCTCGATATTTCGCGGGTATCTTGGTTTCTGTGAAGGCGTATTTCTTCATCATGGCCCATTCGTGCGGAACCACATCTTTCGGAATCACCTTGAACTGGTCAAGGACCAGACCCAAGGTCTTCTTGATGTCCTCGAGGGTAGTGTCATATTCTGTCATTGGATATCTCACCTCCCTCGATCTTGCATCAGAGAGAGAAGAATAGCGGGCTTCTAGGATCCGCTACTATCTACTTCTGGAGGCCGAGTTTTCTGCTAGTGGCAAGAGCCTCAGACCACTTCAGGACGGGGTGGACATTCGTCTTCCCAACACCAAGGTACGGGGTAATGAACTTGAGGATCTGCTCAGGCGTGTCGGCCTCTACAATGAAGTAGAAGTGGTGAGCAGGGGCGTCCAAATAAGCTTCGACTAAGCGAAGGCCCGAGGTCTTAGCGTTTTCTTCAAGCTTGCTCAGGAGTTCTCTGTCAGGTCGTACAGTCCCGGCCGGACAGTTCTCAGCCGGGTGTTCATGATCAAGTACAAACAACAAGCGTAGATCATCTCTACGATCGATTGTTTGTCAATGCGTTCTAGAAGTGTGCCTATTGCCAATCTCACACTGCCGAGTGCGAATGTCTTGTGATCTAGGTTGGTTATGCTGTTTCGACGTTGCTACTGTAAAGGAGGCACGTGTGGATACCGCCCGGAATAGAAAGCGTTGGGAGTGAGATTTGAACGCACCCACCTTCACTGTAGTTCTTTTCTTCGCGTTTTCATTTGGAAGCCACAAGAATCATAGTCTCTCTTCGAGGACAATACTGGCCGCTGCCTGAGATGGCACGACTGCTTAAGTCGACAGCTCTGGAATGGATTTGCATGATCAAAGTATCAGCAAGTGTAAGAGCATACCTCGTTTTCGTCGCGGTCACATCGATTCTGGTCGGAGGCTCACTCTACGCTGTTCCGACTTCAAGCGTCGCCTTTTGGCCCTATAGCATGAAACCTCTCGCGACGCAGATGTTCGCATCTCTGTTTCTCGCGGTTGCATTGGCGGCAGGGCTTGCATTGCGTGTGTCAAGGTTGTATTCTCTTAGGATATTGCTGATCCAAGGTGCAGCGATGTCTGGGCTTATTCTATTGACGGCGCTTCCCAACTACCTCCAGCCGTCCCATCCAAGTTTCGGCGCGTTTGCTTGGCTCGCCCTTTTCGCAATCTACTCCGCCGGGAGTATAGTTCTCTTGCTAGCGATTCGCTCGACAGCCGAAACCGACGCATCGGTTGATTCTGGGCTGAGACTGATTCCGAAGGCCCTCAAAGTGTGCTTGCTGCTCCATACAGTGATCGTTGTCATCTTCGGCCTACAGATGCTGACCCTTCCAGACTTGGCGCTCAACTTCTGGCCATGGAAAGTATCGGCGAACATCATGCGAGGACTTGGAGGACTATTCGTCGGCGTCACAGTTGGAAGCGGGTGGGCATACTTCCAGAAGTACTGGGAGGACATCAGAGCAGTATTTCCGTCCTACACGGCTTTCGCGACCCTGGTGCTGCTAGCCGTCGGCCTCCATTGGGACGTGATCACGGCCGAAAGCCCTGGACCGCAGGTTACCGTGATCTGGGTCATTCTCTACATCTTCACAGCTCTCTACCCAGCGTACTTCTATCTGCAACTCGAGAAGCAATGATGGTAGGCCTACGACGCGTACAGACTCGCCAATCTGCGCCGGCCAACAACATATGCGACAAAATGTTCTTCTGGCCTCGGTGCCACTTGCTGGGAGGGGCTCCGAACAGAAGCTTCAACATAGGTTTGGCGTGTCTGGCCCATGCGCAGTGGGTAGACGCTGAACTCAGGATCCAGGCCGGGGATGGAATTTGGACGCACGAGGCGCAACGGGAGACACCTCCGTCTTGTGCCCTTGCGTGAACCCACTTCTTTCATGCTCACTTTCGGTCAACGGACAGCACTGAGTGAATGTTCCGCTCATGATTCGCATAAGGATGATCCCAAACGGTTCAAATCGCAACGCCCGGACCAATGGACCAACCACACGCACGAGCTGAAACCAGATCTGTTCTGATCTATCCGAAGCCATTTTATGCTCGGCGGGGCACAATCACCAAGGCATCCGTCTTCGCGATCCTGGTAGTTGAATGAATCCGATTTCTCTTGACGAGATTGAACAGGCTCGAGAGCGCATTGCAGAGTCAACTCTCCGCTCTCCCTTAGTTCATCTTGGTGTTGACGACGCCCCAGCTGACATCTACCTCAAGCTGGAGAATCTGCAGCCGACCGGATCTTTCAAAGTCCGTGGAGCTGGAAATGCCATCGCTCTTCTCTCTAACCATGAACGCGACAGAGGGGTGTATACTTGTAGCGCGGGAAACATGGCGCAGGCTCTCGCATGGCATGCGCGTCGGAACCGAATCCCCTGTACCGCAATCGTACCTGACACTGCTCCGGAAACGAAGCTATCAGCGATAAGGCGGTTTGGTGCAAATATCATCCAGCTGCCTTGGGCAGAGTTCTGGCAGGTTATGATGACCCACCGTTATGCTCCTTTGGAAGGGAGCGCGTTCGTTCATGCATTCAGCGATCGTAAGATGATTGCAGGGAATGGAACGATTGGTCTTGAGATTCTCGAAGATCTCCCAAACGTCGATTCGGTAGTTATCCCATTCGGCGGAGGAGGACTGGCCACCGGGATCGCAACCGCGATTAAAGGACGGAAACCATATGCGAGAGTATATGTTTGCGAAGCGGAGACGGCAGCACCATTAGCAGCTTCATTCGCCACAGGTTCCGCGCAGGCAGTTAAACGGATTCCAAGTTTCGTAGATGGTATAGGGGCTGAGAATGTCCTCCCCGAGATGTGGCAGCTTGTCCACCCTCTGCTAGATGGATCCATTGTCGTGTCGTTGCGCGAGATTGCCTCCGCGATTGGATTGTTGTTTGAGCGCAATCGTGTCATAGCTGAGGGAGCCGGGGCAGCGTCTGTTGCGGCAGCGCTTTCGGGCAAGGCTGGAACGGGTCGCGTGGTCTGCGTGGTCTCAGGCGGAAACATCGACTTATCCAAGCTGGTCAAAATTCTACACGGCGAAGTTCCCTAACCACAAACGACACAGTAACCGATGCAGTGGCCGGAGCTGAAAGCGCCGGGGGTGGACACTGACCTGAAGGTTAAAGCGCCCTTCCCACGCGACGGCACCCCAGACACAGGCTCGCGTGCCGAGACGGTCTGACGAGCGATACTTTCACTCGACCGGGGTGAAAGGACCCTGCACTTTCCAGTGCGAATCCCCGATGGCGCGACACTGTATCATGGGTCAAGGGTCTGATCTGACACGAAGCTTTGGTGCCTGGGGAGAGCCCTGACACGAAGGTTCAGAGCTGTTACGGCGCGCATTGCCAGCACGAGCGAGAATCAGGCTGGTACCCTTGGTATCTAGGTCTTCGTTGGTTGCCCAAAGAGACTTGGGGCACTTAAGGGTCAAGGCACTTCCTTTCGGTCCCTTCTCACGGCGGTGAGGGGCTGGTTTTGGGCTTGTCGGCTCTCCCATAGCAGGCGGCATAGACCAGGCGATGGCCCAGGCTATGAGCTACACAACTCAGGGAACCACTTGGAACGTCATCTCTGATGGGTCGCTTAACTTGTTTGGTGAGGACAGCAAGAACGTAGGAGACCTTGGGCAAACTTACGTAGACGTATCTGACGTCAGCTATAGCTTCTACAATGGATCGCTATTCTTTCGCTTTTCACTGCGCGGCGAGATCCCCAACAGGCTAGTGCGTAAATACACAAATCCAATGGTTCAAATCATGAGGATCATTCAAGCTTGGAACATAGCAGGTTTGCGTCTTGGCGAGATTTCACTTCGACTGCATCTTCTACTATGTCCGTGATATGGAAAAGGCGATCTCATTCTATTCCGCTGTACTTGGCTTGAGACTGGCTTCCAGGGATGTTGTGGCCCGATTCGATATTGACGGCGTCCTGTTCGAACTCGTTCCCACCCGAGATGAAGAAAAACTCAGAGGAGACGGGAATGCACGTCTGTGCCTTAAGGTTGACGACATCGATGACGCCGCTCAATACCTGAAAACGAACCGGACTCATGGCGGCGAGATTCAGAAAGTGGGGAACGGTAAGCTAGCCTCTTTTGAGGATCCGGATGGAAACGAGGTCTATCTCTGGCAGTATGATTGATCGACATGGACGATCTTCGCTACGCCAACCTTGCTTGTCAGAGGCCTCCTGAAAATCCCACTCTAGGGAAACTGTACAATACGTTCTTGGAAGTCTTGGACCAAGAGATTCCTGCCTTTCTGAATGACTCTGTGTCCTTCCTTCTCTAGCAGTTTCTTATGCGCTTCTTGTCCACCAGGATATTTCGGATTAAGAAAACCGTCTGCTCTGAGTGTTCGCCAATATGGTATGTCCAACACCTTGCCTTCCCTATGTGTTCTTCCACCGCATTGGCTGCAGTCATGATGAAAATGCCGGTGGTCAAGGAGCAGCAGGCTTCCACATCGTGTTGCCTAGCGATCTTCTTGCAGATTTCAACGATGGTCGTGAGTCTACCCTTCGGGATCTCCTTCATGATTTCCACTACTTCAGAGGGGTTCACCAGCACGACCTTATCACCGACTTGAGCGCCCATCCTGTGAACCGCGTTGTAGCAGGGAAAGTTCCTCTTCAAGGTCAGTATCTTCGGCAGACCTTTCTTGTCTGCCAGCTTCTCCAGCCAAGATTTCCGTCGTGAACCCATCTTTGTGCTCTCCTAATCGGCAATGTGCTGGTTCGGGATAACCAGTCCGTGATTGTTCAGATATGAATGGCGAACTTGCATTCATCGGCTCCCGATACGGCGGATTGAATGAGGTCCACCTTGATAGGTCTGTTCAAAACGGTTTCCCAGAACTTCTTCACGAAACCCTTTGAGCACTGGCAGAACGTGCGCGACACTTCTTCTTCTGGTGGCAGGCCTCTTAGCAGACTGCAATAGCATCTCATGGGCTTCGTGAATGTACGCGGCGTGTAGAATGATACAGCACGTCCTGCTCTCTAGCAAGCCTAGTTCCTTTGAGGGGCTTTCGCTGTTCAGCCGTGAGAAACTCATCTATGGTCTTGAATTTGCCGCGCCTTGCCTTCCACTACCTTCAAGAAGTCCCTTTTCTTTCTGCGACAGCCCCTTCAAACAGAATCCCAGATTGACGTGATCCTTCAGAGCGACAACATAGAGCTTTCCCTCATACCAGGGCACGCCCATCTTCATCTCTTCCTTCACGTCAGGAAAGGTCCTCAGAATGGTCTTCCGCAATCTCTCAACAATCTCCCTCTGGGGAGAGCTCTGCTTTTCTATGTATTGTTCGACTTGAGGCGTACACGTCACTTGGTTCGCGTCTGGGCGTTGTAAGCTTCTGAATCTGTGAGAAAGCTGAAGCCTATGTTCTCTTCGCGGTTTCACAACTGTTACCATGAGTCTAGAATGCTCGGGCCGAGAGCGCTTCTGCTATACTGTTTGCCCAAGCCTCGATGTCCTTCCAGTCACGGTAGTCGCCTTCGGGCATTGATTCACGTGCAGCCTTGCTTCGGCGTATCAGGTTGTATGTGAACCCGAGCGTGCCTCCCAGCCTGTCGCCGAAGAGCGCCCCAAAGAAGACCCGATGGTCACGTGGTTTGGCCATCTCTCTGAGTTCGTCGATCTCTTTGGGTCCCGATACGTCTCGCAGATCACGGCCCTCGGAGTCCTTCACCTGCGGGCCAACAGGTCCGCTGCTGAACAGCCAGACAGGCCGGCTGGAAAGGAGAGCCCGGTTCCGCGAGACAAACTGTCTCGCCTCCTTGACCCAATGAAACATGTACACTGCACTTCCGATCACAAAGGCGTCGTAGTCTTCGGCGTTGCGGACGTCACCTACCTCCTGGAGTTCCACCTGTATTCCGCGCCCCCGAAGCTTCTCGCCGATGAACTCAGCGATGCCCTTCGTGGAGCCAGTCCTGCTAGCATACGCGACGAGAACCTTCATTCCCCCCTCTCCTCGAAAAGCCAATTTAGGCCTCTCTTAATGTCGGGACACGATTCAAGTATGACGGCGACGGCTTCAGACGATGTACGGTCGCCGGGACTTCCGACCAGAAAAATGGTCGGAAATTCCCTCCGCACTAGTAATGGGTTCTAGGGCTTCTTCATCTCGCGGCGTATCCACCAGGTCAATCCTATGGCGATGGGGATTCCGAAGATGACCAGACCCCATATCAGGATTGTGATCACAGAACCCACGACGTAGTCCAGAGTAAACGTGGCGATAGGGACATTCCACTTTCCATCGACGAAGACCTTTATGCAGAACGCGATGAAGAACAGCAGCGATACTCCTCCACCACCTGCTGAGCGTTTGCGTCCGCCGAAGGGATATCCTCTCCGCTCCTCTTCAGGCAGTCTTTTCCACCACTGCCAAGCCACCACCGCGGCTATCGCTATCGGGACTCCAATCAGCAGAAGCTCCCAGAAGACTGCGTACAAGATGAAGCTGACCAGATTCGCCATTGTCCAGAGACCCAGTGTTCCCGGCACCATGCCCGACGATTGGGCGTTGCCCGCGAACCACAGGAACACGTAAACAGCCCCTATGAAAGCCAAACTCACCGCCAGCGCAAGTAAGGCAGCCGCTCTCCAGTGCCTTCTCATGAAGCTCCTCCAATCAGTATCCTCCTTGCTCATACCATCCAATTCTCCTTATCATTACAGTTCAAGCACATCTGCGGCTCCGCGTCTGGTAAGCATAACCCATATGGTTTTTGGGCCTCCACTTGTTGGCTGACAGCTGTTAGATTCGCATCCCCTTCATAGTTCCCCTTATGTCTCACGGGGATGAGCGTTGACGTTTCTACCGCCTATTCTTTTCCAGCTGTTGCAGTCGGATTGAATCCTTTGGCTATCAGCCATATTGCGAGAACCATTTCTTGCACGGCTATTGGAAGAGCCAGATAGATCACGATGTCGCCGAACATGCCTAACAAGCCTAGAAGCAACACCAGGGGGGCTCCAATAAGACCCCAGACCGATAACCATCGAGGAATCAGTTTTGATTGATATAACAAATAGTAAAACATCAGGGCACCTAGACCGAAAACGATCGGGTTCAATGGAAAGGCCCAATCATGTGCCGCTAACAATAGAGCGCCTGAAGTTTGAAAATAGGAAGCAGCTGTAACTCCTGCCCTCACGTATTCCCGACTTAATGATATCAGCAATAGCAAACTGATTGCATCAACAGCAAGGGTTACGGCCTCAATAACCCTGAAACCTAAGTACCCGAGAGCTATCCCTTCATTGTGCTGTCTAAGGATTGGGAACATCATAGCTGGGATGAGGACAACTGAAAGGGCTGCAGCCAACAGAAGGAGCACACCTACTATCACTTGGTTCGCATTTGCAGACACATTAACGAGATAATCAGGAGCACCTATTACAGATCCTGTAAGTGAAGTGCTTATCAGAGAAAGAACCGTCGCAGCTATGAATAATACTCCCACAACTATTGCCGTCTTTCTGTTTGAATTCATTCTTTCTTCCTCATGAATGATTTTTCCTGCTGACGCCTGCCTGCAGGTAGGTGCCTCCCTGGGCATCGAGCACGCCAAGTACCTTCCTGTCCTCGGGGTTAAAACTTCTGAGGACCACGGAGATGCTGTCCTTCCCATTGCCGGATACGAAGTCCTTTATCTCAAGGAGCGCAACGAAGTAGATGACCCTCCCACCATGCTTACGAGGATGGTGCTGAGAAAGAGGAGGGACGAAAGCGGTATGAAGAAGGGCAAATCGGGGGGGAAGCCGCTTGTCAGAATCCGCGCGAGCACGCTCAGAAGAAGTTGCATCCTTGGTCACCTCTGAAGGGGGTAGCCGAATGACCAGGGAGACCCGAGCCATAGCTGGACGCAAGCGTCAGACGTCATACGAGGTTTTCAAGAAGCTGTACAAACTGACTATCGCGGGAGCGGTAGCGTTCTGGGCAATCACCATCGCAACTTCCCTGCTCCCCATCGCTGCGGAGTATAGAGCTGCTTTTTCGATTTCTTATGCTCAAGGGATTCTTGTTGAATCTTTGCTTGGTGGTCTGATTATCGGATGCTGCGTTAGCTATTCCTTGCTTCTTCACTTTGACAGAATTCCAACAAAGAATCCAATTCTGAAATCCGTGATACTAAGCTTCGTTGCCCTAGTCATTGCCATAGTCATTGTCCAAGCTGTCGCAAGTCTTCTTGTGCCGAGTGCTGCTTTGCATTACTTTCTAGTGGGCGCGGCACTGAACGTACCAAGGTTTCTCTCTCTTGGGATGGTCATTGGCTATCTATACAAGAGGCTCCACGGGATGACGGCGCCAGAAACTGTGTTAGGGGAATAACACCCTACCCAAACGAAAACGCGGGTACACGGTTTAGTTGTGGTGTCTGGGTGTTCTCGTCATGTCAATCAAGCTCCAACCGCTGCACGCTCCGAGGCGAAAAGGAGATGTGATAGACTGGGCAGGGAAGGGAGAGTTCGTTGAACAGCACGAGCCGGCTTGGATTCTGGTCAGCAATCCTGACGGCAGCCTTGGCCGCGGCATTCTTCGGGCTCGGCATCTTTGCCTCATCGTACACCGAGGGCATAAAATATCCCTATGTTCTCTCAACCATCCGTCCCATCGACTATGTCTTGTGGTGGCCGGCGTTCCTGCTGGCCCCGGTATTCGTCGTGCTCCTTGCTTGCATCCACCGCCAAGCACCCCACGACAAGAAGGTGTTTAGTCAGATCGGTCTCTCATTCGCCGTAATCTACGCAGGCTTGGTTCTTTCAGACTTCTTCATCCAATGGACCGTCGTCTTGCCTAGCGTCCTGAGCAATGAGACTGACAGGCTCTCTCTGTTCTCGCTGTGCAATCCTCACGGCCTCTTTGTTACTCTCGAGAGTCTCGGATATCTCATGATGAACGCGGCTCTCCTCTTTCTCGCAGCTGTTCTTGATGGAAGAAACAGGCTTGAGCGCGCAATCAGGTGGCTGTTCATCATAGGTTTCGTCCTCGCAGTCGGCTCTTTTAGTGCTCTGTCCTTGGCCGGGTACCCAATCGTGGTGTTTGAAGTGGTCGCCGTAGGGATAAACGTCACAGTCCTGATTGTCTCGGGCGTTTTGCTGAGCCTCTTCTTCAAGCGAGCCCGTGACAAACGCCCAGGCGAACCCGGCATGAATTCGAGGCGCTAGTCTAATGCATTCGAGAGTATTGATTCAGCTACTTCCGCTCGCGCACCAGAGCAAAGACGCTCCGGGGAACAGGTCTTGCTACCTCATTGAGCTGAAGAACATCGGGTGAACCAAATTTCCCGTCGGCAAACAAGTGGCGTCTCCCGGCTGTTCGGTCCCAGAGGGAGTGGTTGTGATACCTTCCCTGACACTGGCCACGGCATGACCAATGCGAATCGGATTGGATTCTATGGTCGAGGAACCGGACATAGCGTCTATGGACGCGGCAATGGACGGAGTCGTTAACATCCCGGAGGGCTACTTGTGGTCCAAGGGTATATGATGAGCCAATCATCGACTGTGCATGGGGCCCGCACATAGTCAATTCGAGTTTGATTCATCTTCTGCTATGTGTCAATCTGGGAAGCCATTTTGGTACTCGCTTCTTGTAGGCGGCATAATCTTGTCCGACTATCTTGGCGAGGTCCTTCTCCTCGTAGGTTGCCATCTTGTCGAAGAATATGAAGAAAGCAATCCATACTGCAAGGGAGAGCAGCGACGGGATGGCAAAGAAGAATGCAAGCAAAACGAGTAGCGTTCCCAAATACATGGGATGGCAAATTCGCCCATAAACTCCAGTGTCGAGCAATCTGAGCTGATCATGGCTTTCACCGAAAACGGCGCTGTGTGACTTTCTCACCAGTAACAATCCGAAACTCAGGGAAGTAATTGCCAAAAGCAGTCTTACAAGAAGAGGGATGAAGCCGACCACCGCTGAGTAACCAAGAACAAAGAAACTCGCAGAGTCTATTCCCCACACTGCGAAGAACAGCAGAATAAATGCAAGCTGCATCTTGTCGCACTGGGGATGTTCAGCTCCCAAGCCATGCCCAGGTGCTCTACGTTCTGAAATTTCAGCCACCGGCCAAATCAGTCATTACTTTCGTGAGTCCCGAGCGAAACATATTCGGGGTCCACTTTTGATCCTCTCTGACCTTCGCGGCGTCCCTTATCCTTGCACCACGCTTTGCCTCTAAATCGTAGTTGACCTCAGCGGAGTCTTTTCGTTGAAGACTGTTTGGCTTACCGGTAGTTTGAACCTGACCACGTCCTTAGAGATCCCGGCATCAGTTCGGCTGAGAGCCTCCGTGACATACGCTTCTAGCTCCTTACTCTTTGGGTCAACGATGAGAGCGAATATGCTTGGAGAGAACTGCTGCAGAACAGACTGTGTTCGAAGATCTAGCTTCGACGGGACGACGCCGTGGCCAAGATGCGAGTGATACCAGCCAACGAATTTCGCATTCGGATCGCGCAATTTGCCTCGATCCATGAGTCTGGCCAACTCTTCCGCTGACAGCTCCGCGTACGTCGAGCTCCTTACTTCTCCAGGCACGCTGCTGGAAACAGCGATCATATTTCCTTCAAAAGACCCTAGGATGATTCCGATGACCTCCCTGTCAGCCGATGCCTCAGCATCTTCCAGCATCCTATCCAGCACATCGTATGGAACAGAGACAAGCAGAGTAGCACTCCTAGACAATTCCACATTGTCAACCGTTCCCTTCACCACAAACGGACGAAGAAGAACATGCAATCTCTTGCCATACACTGACGAGACCTGACTGCGCGGCAGCCGTTCCCCGAGAACCTTGACTTGACGATCGATCCTAGTCAGGAGTCGAATCGTCTTGCTCTCTTTGGGCAATCGACTGGGGTGCTTGCGTCCTTCGGCGCGCTTTCGCCTCTTCCGTTTTGCTGCTGTCAACAACTGGACCTGGACGTCATTCCTTTCCCTCTCAAGTCTTTTCAGGGTTCTGGCGCGCCAGGGGTAGCCCGCAAAAACGCTCAAAGGGATCAACAATGCTCTCTAACCATGCATTGACAAACGAGCGATGGCTCAAGTGGGCGATAGCACGATACTACCGCTCGCATGGTTATCGTGTGACTGCAAGACCAGTAAGAGTAGGCAACGCCATGGTGGATGGCGTTGCGATCGGACTTGAGGGCGAACGGATAGCGATAGAAGTCAAATCACCCCGTGACGACATAGTTCGCGGCATCGGACAATGCTACGAAGCCTTGACGGCGGGCTACAGTCGAGCGGTGCTGGTGACGACTCTACGCGTCGCGAGAAAGCTGAGGAAGCGGGTTTTCCGGCGGAGAGATATCAAATTGGTCGGCGTTGACGCGAAGGCTCCCATACATCGATACGATCCGGAAGGTTGGAGGCTCCTCAACTAGCGAAGGCGAGAGGATCGCTTGAAAGAGAGCACTGGATCGCCAGGGCGAGTTGCGGGTGTCCCTTGTTTTGAGCCCATTGATTGTAGGCTTCCACATGCGCCCGCAACCATCCTGGGTAGACGCCCGTCAGGTTCGCTTGGTAGAAATCGACTGTCCATTGCACGTCGCGGTGGCATCTCTGGCAGAGCGCGGCCAGATTCCACGGTAGGATGTTCCATTTGTCTCCGTCCATGTGATGGACCGTTAGGACGTTTCGACCTGGCGCATTCTTGACTCCGCAGAGCTCGCAACGCCAGCAAGCTCGTTCTCTAACCCATCTTAAGATTCGGCTCCAACGTGGCGGATAGTCCGTTCTGTGCCGCCTAGGTGCCGCATCGTTCACAGTTTCCGCACCTGAGACATCGTCCGTTGGCCAGCTCATTTCCACAGCATGCGCATGTCTCGTTCGAGTCCATGCAGGCCATCTTGGTCCTACACGGTTGAAAAGGAGGAGAGGTTGCTGAATGCATTCGAGCGTTGAGCGCTACCGTGACTGGTAGGAGCCCATTGTGCCGAATGTTTCCCATGACATTGACAAGAACGCCAGAGCAGTTTCGGTTGCGTCTTTCCATCCGTGCTATCTCCCCCACCGCATTTGAGTTCCACATGTTGGATGCTGGTCTATGGATGAGGTTCGCTTCTACTCGGCCCATGTTTTCAATTCACGACAGGACGACCCCGACAAATGCGATATCGCTGTGGTCATCCCGAACTGGATCCACGGACGCGTCTGCGAGCTGCTGAGGGCGGCGCAGAGCGGTGCGAAGCCTGAGGAGTACATCGTGGCTGTGCTTGAGGGCCACGTGAGGAGACTCAACCTATGACCCGGCGAAGCATGAGCGCCAACATTGCAGGCATTTCCCTCACATGACAAGATGAGGCGCATGCATAATGCTCCGAAGTGTGCGAATAGAGTGTGTGCCAATCATAGATAGATACAAAGAGAGAGTTCTCTACGAGCTGGAAAAACAGCGAACATCAGTGGGATCATTTCAAGGAAGATCCGTTCCGGCCGTTCTCATGCGCAATATCTTGCTGTGCAGACAAAACGAAGTCCAAGAGACAGCGGCTCCTTCACAATTGCCGTGAAACCCGGTTCATTATGAATGCCGCGTATGCACATTACTATTGCATGCATCAATCGTTCAAAGGAAGAGCTATGAATCCAGTAACATGACAGTCCGCGCTGAACTGAAACTCAGTCGAGCATATCGAAGGCTAGTCATAGCGATGGCCCCAGATCAAGTAGAAGACATCCCGATCAGTCAGATTCGTCCTAGCAGGCTCCTTCTCCTTAGGCCTCTGGGGCCTTTGGACTTTGCGAAGATAGCTGAACTGTCGGAGTCCATGAGAGCGGTGGGGCAGCTGCAGCCGATCTTGGTAAGTGAACGGCTGAGTGACGGCACATACGAGGTCGTGTTAGGAACCCACAGAATCGAAGCATGCAAGAGGCTGGGCTGGCAGACCATCAGGTGCCATGTCGGAGCAAACCTACTTGACCTCGATATGGCCTATTCTCCGGGGACGACCCCCGAAGTCGGCGTGCAAATCCATCCGGAACATTTTCCTCTACTGGCTGCGATGCTCCACCAAACCGGGTTTTCGAATCCAATCTTCCAGGAATGGAAGACTGGACAAAGATTTGGGCTGTCGAGACCCCTCTCCAGCTTGCTAGAATGGCATGTCCGGGGATTCGGGGACGGAATGCTGGACTCCGAGGTTGAGATCTCGCGGAACTGGCTGCAGCATCTTGCAGCAAGGCCGGGCTCATACTATTCTCCGCTGCTGAGCATACTTGAAAGGACTGGAATCCCATTCAGTGTAGTGGGAAGGATTCCTCCGGACGCGGCCTATGTCTACCTGCCTGAACTGTTCGGGCAAATGATTCCGCTACAGGTTCCCAGCATGACTTTCTGAGGCAGCGTCACAGGAAACTCAGAGAACTCGAAAGATGGATCAACGAAATCCCTAGGTGATAGATGGGCGCAGCCAGTTTTGTTTGGGTCTGTTTCCTATTGCGTTTGTATTCTGAGCCGCTCGACGCTTAAGCATCTCACCCAGCGCCACATGTCCCATAGCGTGACCTTGGTCGAACTCGCGTAGCTTTTTCTCTGCAACACAGCAGCTGCTAGCGCGAGCGCTCTACGGTGCGGCTTTGTTCCAGATCATCGCTTCGGAGATCCCCGACTAAACCTCTCTACTCCGGAGTCCTTATGATCTGATGAGCAGTGATTTGCCTGTACCTAGTTGAGCATTTCTTCTTGCCTGGGACAGTCCTCGTTGATGCCCATTGTAGGAGAGGTAGGATCGCTTTCCTGAGTTGCGTGCCGTCCTTGGTTAGAGAGTACTCGACTCTCGGCGGAATCTCAGCGAAGGATTCTCTCCCGATTAGGCCTTCACGTTGAAGTTCTTGGAGTGTCTCGCTCAGAGTTGTGGGGCTGATTCCGCGTAGCTCTTCCATCATCTGACTGAATCTGAGTCTTCCATGATTTCCAATAGCGTTGACGACCAGCAGAGTCCACTTCTTGCCTATCGTGTCTATGACGCCTTCAAGCGGACAGAGACAGACAGCGTCTGGTCTACTACTTCGCTCGCACATAGTTGCTACGTTACTACGGACTTTGTAGTTTAAGTGCTTCGTTCCTGATAGTGAGCGTTGGAGGTGGAATGCAGGATGTGTCAATGTTGCTGCTGTGGCGGGCACCACCATCATGAGTGCAGAGGCAGGCGATTCTTCACAAGGGAGGAACGAGCTAAGGACTTGGAAGAATACGTAGAGGACCTCAAGAAGGAACTTGCAGCAGTTGAGGAGCAGATCAGGGAACTGAAACTATAGTATCCATCGATCTCTATCGCCTTTTCGTTCGCCCCAAGAGAACTTGCGCTTCAACTGACTAGTCTTCACGTTCTTGTCGCAGATCACGCAGCGATAGATTGAGCCTGGAGTCGTTCGTAGTCAGCGTCGTCCCGCATACCATGCAGCGGTAGACCGTCTTCTCAAGCCTACGCCCCTTCAGCGAGGCCGAGCCTTCCGCGCACTAGGATTACTTTCTCGAGGTCCTCTTTGGTCGCTCTCCAAGTCCTTCTCTAGTATACCCGCGAATTTCGTGAGGTTCTGGACGTATCGGATCCGCCTAGCCATGCCGACTTGTTGAGTCCCCAGATATTCGAGGAACTTCAGGATCTTCAGACGGTTGTGGAGGTTGACCTTCTTGTTCTTGCGCAGTTTCCCGAGGGCAAGCTCCATTCGGTGCAAATAATTGTGGACGAAACCGAATCCGGCTTTCATCTACTGTTGCGTCGTCGATTTCCTGCTTATAACGGGAGGGCTCTGAACCTTTGGTTAAGCGCCGGGGGTGGGATTTGAACCCACGAGTTGGACTTCGACTTCGCGAAGTCAACTCCTACGCCATCAAACGTTGTCAAATCAAACACCGTGTACCGAATATCGGTACGCCACTGTAATAAACGTTGTTACCGATATTGGTACGTGAATATCCTTGTTCACCAGAATCCTGACCGACGTAGAACGAAAGAAGATCGAAGTATGGTTGAAGAGAAACGGTGAGAGGGAAGTAGCAGTTCGCAAGATAGCCTATCTAGGCAAACGTGACCTGCCGCAGATCAAGTCGGATTTGGCGCTATTGGAGAAGTTTCTGATCGCCTACGAAAATCGCAAGTCACGGGCGTCGCAAAGATGAGTCTAGACTACGATAGCATCTTAGCGTCCTCTTGGGCTAAAATTCTGGATGAGATCGAGCGAGGGGAAGTCTTGTTGGTATCAGAGGACGATCTTCGGTGCCATCTCTTCCACGAGTGTCTTGTCTCCATTGCCGCAACTGGTCTGAAGCCGCCTTTTCTGATACATGCCGAGCTAGACTACTTCGACTTCTTGGCGAGCACGAGGTAGCAGTCGAGCTGAAGTTCTCGAAGAAGGATATGGGAGGATGCACGATCCAAAAGAAGGATATCCTGAAAGACTTGGAGAAACTGAAACGAAAGAGGGTTAGATCGAGCTACTTTGGCATTGTGAGCGAGGTGAACTACTTCTTCAAGCCGAAGAGTGAGAACTACGTCAATTTTGAATCATTGGGGTTCACGGACAGGGTCATGGTTGCGAGATCGCCGAAGGGACCATACTACTGCCTCTTGGCGAGACTAGCGAGCTGAGTTCACGAAACATAGCGGAAGGCTGTTAACTACAGGATTTTTTCTCGTCAAAACAAGACGTCCTGAACGGGGGGCCGACGTATGAAGGAAGCGCAAGACATTGTAGCAGCCGAAAATGTATGTAAGCAATGCCCTGAGTTGTTAGGTCGTTATATAGACGCAGGGCCACGATGATTATTCATCCAAAAGCGAGGAGGAAACCAAAATGGAATCATATCGTGAAGAGGCGGCTCGAAGAGCCGAGGTGATCCACCGAGTCGACTCGGCATTCGGGATACTATTGGTTGTCGCGACGCTCTGGATGAACCTCGTTATCGTGTACGTCGCGCAGTCAGAGGGGGTTCTGTGGACCGCCTTCGGGGCACTCTTGTACACTGTCGCTGTAGTGTCTGGTCTCTTTGGTATATTATCGCAATCTTGGTACGCCAAGTACCTTGGCTGGCTCTTTTGTTTCGCCTCCTTAATGACTTCTACGTTTCTGGTTTTCAATTTCGCTGTGGGAGATATTGTACCAAAGCACTCCTTGGCGAGAGTGATCATCGGTTTCTCGGAGATTGTCATCTCGTTTCTTCTTGTGGATAGGATTGTTATCAAAGCCTACCTAGACCGAATCCGACAGGTATCTTGGACTGGTATGCACGCCCCTGAAGATGATGCGTTGGTAAGCCTAGCTAGACACTTGAGACGAGGCATTTCGGTCATTCTGATATTTCTTCTGATGCTCTCCGTAGTTCTCAACCTAACAGGCTGATGCCGGTACGGGCTCGTATGTGTAGAAGAATGGTTGATAGGCGCGGTTTTTCTTCTAGCCGAAACGTATGACGAAAACGCGAAACGTTGTCGCAACCCACGCGTACCCCTTATAGTCAATAGGAAATGGGCTTCCACGAACGTATCATCGGTTCCAAACGACGGTCTGCACGGATTTCGCGTGTTCCCGTAGCCACCGCTCTACGAAATCCCGAGTGTACCGCCGATCCGTCTTATCGGTCGTAGGGGCGGTCATCGTTTCGGCCGTGGTTCCGATTTTCTTCTCGTAGAATTCCGTGACGGTCGGTGCTTGGCTTCCGATCCATCGGCCTTCCCGTGCTAGTCCGTAACTGTCGTAGGTTTCGCGTACCCGTTTGTCGTCGGCGTGGAAAGTTTCGATTAGTTCGGGTAGTTTCCGTTCCAAGGTTTCATAGTACCATCGACCAAACTGCAACTCGGCCGCCTTCCGTGATCGGGTCCGTAAGGTTCCACGTATCTGGCGTGTCACGACGGTCTCGGTCGGCAACGTCTGGACGATCCGTAACCAGTCCTTCGGCTCAAACTGCATCGCATGGATCGCGTATTCGTCGGGATTCAGGTAGTAATGCTTGCTTCGGAAGATGAGTGGGTGTTCACCGAATCCTTTGTCGTCCAGAATGACGGGCACCCTCCATTCTCCCGACAGGTCCGTCAATTCGAACATCACGCCCGTCCGCCTAGTTTCCGTGAACGCCGAGTCTGTATCCATATAGTGAATCGGTTTCGGAAGCCCGTCCAGTATCCGACTCATGATCAGGTGACTCATCGCGAGACCTGTCGAGTATGCGGGGAAGTTGCTTCGGGTTGACGGTTGCGGACGTGACATGCCGAGCGATCCGAGTGACGCGTTCAGTACTTCCTTCGCTGCCATCCGCTCGATAACGTCCGCTATGCTTCCTTCTACGCGTTGCGTCGTGAGCTTCGCGTAACGGTCATGCAAGCTCCTATCGTTTGTGAAAACGGGTTTCAGTCCGAAGTCTAATCGTCGAATCTCAGCTTTCGCGGCTTCGAGATCGTACGTGTGGAATAGACCCGTGAGTTCGCCAGTAACGTAATAGTTCCGCTCTTGGGTTCTCGCGGGAAGACCCCATAGGTCGTTGTTTGTGCTGAACGATCCAGATAGCCAAGCGTACGGGTTAGCGTCCGATGGTTTCGTTATGGCGTCGAGTTCACGTCGAGTCATCGGCTCAACGTCGATTATCCGTAACGCATCCGACGCGACAACGGAGACAGGGTATAACGACTTGACATCGAGATAGTACGACGGTGGAATCGCGCCAATACTGAATGCCTCGTTTCGACCCGCGAACTCCGCAGATTCGTGAATCAGCAGATGCAGGTCCTTGACGATAACCCGCCGTCCCATGCGGACGTTGACCTGCGGAAATTCGAGAGCCCGACGCGCCACGGTGCCCCACGAGTAGAACTGTTTAGGCTTCGGATTCTTGACGAACTTCGGCAAAAGAACAGTGTATAGAAACTCGGCAGCCTTCGACGTTAGCCGAGCATCCTGCCGAACCCGCGCATCGTACCACTCCCACTCTTCAGGCGTTCGAGGTTTCCGTTGACCGAATTCCTTCCCGAACGTGGTTGGCGGCGGCTGAACCTTCACGAGCGACGGATCACCGTAGTAGTTCGCTAGAAATTTGGCGGCGTTTTCCAATTTCCCTAGCTTGACCGACGCCTCTGAACCGTGCGTTTTCCAACTCAGCGGTTTGAAGAACGGTTGAATGTCGAGAACCATCGTCTTGCCACGATCTCTCCAAATCACGAATCGTTGAATCTGACCAGACTCCAAATCGACGGCTTGAGTCGGATCATCCACGCCCAGCAACCGCCAACCCGCGAACGTGCCGAATTCGGGTCGAAGCGTCCAAACGAACAATACTCGGGGACGACGAGTATTCAACCAGCGACGGAAATCATCAGGAGTGTGATACGCGAATGCCCGCCTACCGTCGAAAACTCCGACGTTAACTACGTCATCCTCGGCTTTCTTGCCGAACGAGATGTACTCTGAGTCAACTGCCGGGAAATAGGTCACGGTTCAGACACGGCGATCACCGTCACTGAGCCACGATCCAAGAAATTGGATAGTGTCGCAACACAAGCATGCCCCTGTATCGAAATAGGAATTGACTTCCACGGTCGTCCTAGGACCCCCAGTACGTTCGGTGAATTCGTTCCAGCTTGATTTTGCTCAACTTGATTTCTAGTGGTTCTTTGATGCGCTTGTTCCGAACGAGGTGTCGGTAGGTCCGCGTTATCGACTCTGGCGGCGTCAGTTTAGAGAAATCATCAATCCAAACCCTAGTCTCTCTGCCGCACCATTGGCACGTAGTTGTGAGTTTGTCAAGATACTTCCAGAAGTAGTTGACCAGTTTTTTGTAGCTCCCTTTGACACTTGGATATTTCTCACAAAGCCATAGGACGGCCTGTCTGAGTCCCCTGAGCTTCTGAATCTCCTTGGTTGCGTCAACTTGAAGACGAGGCTTCGATTGTCGTCTCATCAACTATTATTCACACGCAAGACCAATATGCCATGACGGATAAACATCTCTTGAACTGGGTTCAAAGATGCAGCACCCGACGCTTCCTAGAGGATACTTTCAGTCGAAAGCATGGGAGAATCACAAGGCGATACGGCAGCTCCTAATGCGCGGACCCAAGACGTTCAGGGAGATATGCAAGGCTGTGGAGCAGGAGAGAGACCTCAAGAACGCGAAATCGAGTGTTCTAAACGCTCTCAGAGTGATGGTCCGCAGCGGAGAAGTTGTGGGGGAGATAAACGCTGAGACTTTGGATAAGACCGGTGGCAAGCTCGCTCCGCTCTACAGACACACTGGAAATACTCTCGTCTATCATGGCGGAGCATGCAAGGACGCTCCGAGGGACGGGAGCGACTATTCGATAGTGAGGGTCTACAAAGACGACAAGGGAAACCTCATCGCGAAGCAATACTTCAAGAAAACCAAAAGAAAGTACGGAAATGGGTACACGTATCGAGCGATAAGCGAGGTACTGCCCGTAGACTAGGACTAGGAGAAGACCGAACTACAAGACGATTCTCTGAGTGCTTGAGCTGCGGACATGAGTCATGCTTAGTACTTGTTGTCTCTGTCCTCTCAGTCCCCACAATGGCCCTGCCGCCGTCGTGATGCATGCTCGAATCCGATTAGCGGCTCTTTTTTCGGAAGCTCTGATTCGCTCGAATGAATTCATCAGGCGTAAACGAAAATGGGTCGAAAGAAGATCAAGTTAACGTGTTGTCAAGCTATCACCTACGTATGCCTTGCCTTCTCTGCTGTATTGCATGTTAATGCTGATTAAGCATACAACGGATACAAGACGGAGACAGCGGAAATTCCAGACGGCATGAACGGCGCTCTCCCTTCGACCGCCTGCCAGGTATCGCAGACTCGGAAATTGTAACTGAGACTAACATGTCTCAATCCCTCTCTTCTGTCTGTCACATCATCTCCCCATTCGAGCTGGGTCTGGCGCGAGCGAAGCGAGCGCAGAACGAAACCAACCGACATGACCGCATCCAACCCCGACTGACAAACACGATTGCAGGGCGCAGACAGCAATGAGGGAACGAACTTGTTCAAATCGAAATCGGATGAGCGGGTCTCGTCACTATCCTGGTGAGATTGATTGAGCATAATGTTCAAGAATATTAGATAGTGTAGTGTTCCAAGTCTAGTAGTAGTATGGGTTCCCTACACGGACACAGAACACCGACGAAATAAGCAAGCGAGTATCTAACCGTTGATCTCGGTCCGTCACCAGGAAATCCGAACCAGCACGCGCGCGTCCGAACCCCTCTCTTCTGTCTGTCACATGACGTTTGTGCTACCGTACGAACCTCTAGCCTTCTCCCTTGCCCCGCTCTACGATTGCAGCGAGGACGCCGAAAATCTCAAATTCTCAGACGATGAGTTCTCGATTGGCTTTCGGGGATTCACTGACTGCGTGTCTGGCGTTCGCTGCTTTCTGACGAATACGAGAGCGCCTTTGAGGGGCGCAGTGATAGCAACTACCCAAGTAGCAGGCCAAGTAATATGTCGCTTTGCAGCTGCAACCGCGGCACCTCCCACCTCCACTACTCGAACAATCATGAGTTCTTCGTCAAGTGGGGCCTGATTTTCTTCCTTCTTGCCGAAGGATTCGCTTTCGTCGCAGGATACGTGCAAGGCTCAACCACAGTCTACTTGCCATACCACCAGATCTCAGCATACGACGCGTTCATGAGTAAGATCGCAGAGCTGACAGCGCCATACGAGTATCTCAACTGGCTGGTAGTAATCGAGGAGCTAGCAACGCTAGTTCTTGCCATAGCTGCGGTCGCAACCCTTCACTCGATCAAAGAAAGTGAGACCCATTTCGTTGCCATCGTCGTAGTAATCGTGCTTTTCTTCGCCCAGTTTGCGACAATCAGTATCTATGACAATCGGACTCAGCAAGCGCTCAGCCAGCTGCCGAGCCTAGTCAGCGCTGAAACACTGGAGACCGCGCGAACAGTTGAGGAAGCACTGTACCGTGAGTGCGGGTTCTGGTGCACACCAGCGTCCAACGTGTTCAACGTAGTCTTCTCTTTGGCCTACGTGGGACTGTTCGTCGCAGCTTCACTAACAGCACGCCCTGTTACCGTGTGGCAGCCCGCTGTGGTTGCGGCAATTCCAGTCCCTGCTCCTGCGCCTGCCAGAGTACCCGAACCGCCTCAGGTGGCTACTGGAGAAACCATCCCAACGAAGTTCTGTCGTTACTGCGGAGCCAAGATATTGCGAGACAGCAAATACTGTGAGGAGTGTGGAGCGAGGCTCGTATGATACCGTATCCAGCGGGCGATGATGCTAAGATTCTGCGCGATGAGACTGGTTCTATGGTGTAGGCGATGATAGGGCTGCTACAGTATGGTTACGACCCGTGGTCCTATCTTTTGCCATACATCCTGCGGCTCATAGTTGGATTAGCTGTCGCGTTCGCGGCTGGATTAGCAGTCTACTGGGATGCAAAGAATCAGGGGGACGACAGCGCCGGAAGTTGGGCCTTGGGCGTTATTCTTGTCATGATAGTTGTCCTGCCTCTATACGTGATCTACAGAGCAATAGGCCGAATAGGTGTGAAGTGCCCCAACTGCAAGAAAGCAACCTTGAAAAACTTCTCGGTCTGTAAACACTGCGGGGCCGTGTTGACTGTCGGGACGCCACAGCTCAAGATTACTGAACCAAGTCCGACAACCATCTCGATGAAATTCTGTCGTGAGTGTGGCGCGAAGATCCCTCGCGACAGCAACTTCTGTGAGGAATGTGGGGCCCAGCTGCAATAGCATGGTAGATGGAGGTGAGGACTCATCATGGAATGCCCCAAGTGCGCGCGACAGATGACCAACACCACACCGACAAAGGGATACTGCATGAAGTGTGACGTTCTCGTTCATCTGCCTAGTGGAGTTGTGTATACAGGAGATCCCAAGGAGGACAAGTTCATCGGTTCTACGGGCATATCGATAGGCCAGAAGAACAGAAGCATCGAAGCAACACTTTCTTCTGACGCTCTGATCCTGACTTGGAAGGAAGGGAAAGCATTCGCGCAGGAAAAAATCCCCTACGCATCCATTGCCGTCATTGACACTGGAAAGCGAAGAGAGACGGAGCTGGTGTGGACATCACCGGACTCCGTTGTTGCAGCAGTTCTCGGCGGGGGTGCCTTGGCGCTAACAAGCCACCTTGTTCACTTCGAGACACTCAAACTATCCACCAAAGGCGGCGACTACGAGATCTTCGTCGCTCAGGCCAAGGATTGGGCAGACAGACTACGACGCAAGTTAGATACAGGGCTAAAGTTCTGTCGTGAATGTGGAGCGAAGATTCCGCGAGATAGTATGTTCTGTGAGGAGTGTGGCACTAGGCTTGCCCAGTCCGCTAAATAGAGCAAAGATTTCGAACAGGAGACTCTGGGCTTCCCTTTGTGTGTCCGCCGTAATGCTCGCAGCTCTCTCGACTGGAATCTACTCGACCATGGTTGAACCAACGCAGACGAACATCGTGACTGCGACGCGGACAACTGAAAGCTCCACTTACTCGGAGAAAACGCGCTTCTACACTGGGACAAGTATAGAAGTTACAACTGTACGAACCGTCACGAGTAGCTTCACTTCCTGCTCGTACAAGGAGTGCCACTCACGCTGGGTCTTCTACCCATCAATCGAGCTTGTTGGGATAGGTCTAGAGAACTTTGGACTCATCGTTACTTGGCACAACGTGTGCATTCTTTGGGAGGGAGACGAAGTGAAGGACTACCGCTATCCAATGAGTATCTGTCGCCGTGTATCAACCAGCATATTTTCGGTATCAAAGAGAACCCTGACCCACACCAGTATGTCGCTGACTCGTTCACTCGTCCAATTCCCTGTCACTGTCACCGAATCTCTCTATGAGATCGTGCCTAATCCTGAGAAATTCAACCTGCAACGCTTGACCGTTGTGCTGTTCATTATTGGCGTCGCAGGGATTGCTCTGGCGATGCTTTTGGGACCGTCAGTTAGCGGTCGTGTTGCTGAAGACCATCGTGTAATGACCAAATCCACCAAGTTCTGCCGTAATTGTGGAGCAAAGATACCACGAGACAGCAACTTCTGCGAGGAGTGCGGAACCAAACTCGCTTGCTAGGTCAAGAGTCTCCAGCCGTCAGGGTCGTATCGGTGAACTCGGGCCTTCGCGTCCACGCCTATCAACCTCATGCCTCTGCGTTGGAACACTCGCTTGTTCAACCGTTTGGCTACTCGCAGCGTTGTCACGAGGGCGGTCCGACTGTAGCCCGCCGATAGGGCTTCGTAGCATTGTCCGACGCCGCGAACTATGTCGTCTGCTGGACTCTTGACCTCAATCGCTATCCGCTCTCCTTCAGGTCCGATCGCAACACCGTCGACCATCGCGTTACCTACCCGTACAGGTTTCATTACGACTCTGTAGCCTTTGGATCGATAGTATCGTGCTATCGCCCAGTTGAGCCATCTTTCGTTAGTCACGTAGTCACTTCCTTTTTCGGAACAGCTTCATGCCCTCGATATCCGTGACATAGTCGAATCCGCCTTCCACTAACACCTTCGCCTCGTCCACGTTCTTTGCGACCTTGCAGACGAACTCATCTCCGCCGAAGTCGACGAGGTGCGTGTACACAAGGGTATTCTTGATGTTCTTATGACCCAGCAACTGCATGACGTGCAGGATGTCTTTGGTCCGATGGTATTCCACCGTCGCCTTGAAGTGTCGGAGGGTTCGGAAGCTGATCGCGTTGATACGTTCGTTCTTGAGTTTGTGAGCAACCATCTTCCGTTGCTTCGAGACGGCTTTCTGAAAGACGACCATAGCCTTACGCGGGTCAATCTTTGGATTACGGAACACATACTCGTAACGTTGGGAGAGGCCGTTCAACATCGCGACTAGTCGAGCGGACACTTTCAATCGTCTTGAGTTACTGTTCTTCTCGGGCAGAAGATTGACGGTCAACCGTTCAGCATCTATATCGGTCCACCGTAGGTTCCACGCTTCCCCGGGCCGCATCCCTGTCTCCTTGAGGAGTTGGAGGAACGTGGCGGTTTTCTTGCCGACGCCAGCGATGAGCTGATCAACCTCAAGTTCGAGCGGTATGAACGGTAACCGTCCCACCCGCCTATAGTTCGGCTTCTCGAACGGAATATGTTTCCATCCGTAGAACCTCGCTAGGTCTTCCGCTAGTTTCGCCTTCCGTGCTTCACTGATTTTGGCTGACGCTAGATACGTCTTAGCGTATTCTGGGTCGAGCAGGTTGGCTCGTCTTGCTACGGACTTCAACGCCTGAATACAGTAGTGGACGGTTGATGCTCGGTATCCCTGCTTCTGCATCCATAAACCGAACGAGACGATCTCCCCTACGGGCATGACCCTCGGGGGTTCGTCGGGAAGCGCCGGGGGTGGGATTTGAACCCACGAGGCCCAGAGGGCCATCGGCTTAGCAAGCCGACGCCTTACCTGGATGCCCAAGGATGCCATCTAGCATCTTTCTAGGCAACCCCGGCGTCCAGGCAAGCCTCACCGTTCTCAGCGACTGATAATCCTTCCGAAAACCGTTATCGTACGTCTGGGTTCCGGCGACCCGTATTTGCTGGCCTAAGCTTTTCTCCTCATGAGCCCGCCGTCGGATCTCTGACGATTGCTTGGTCAGCTCTTCAGGTAGTCCTGTAGGACTCTGAGTCCGTCGCTGTCATTCAGCTCGTAGACAGTGTCTCCTGTCGCAAGGTCGTTTGCAATCTTCGCGACGGGAGCTACACCTAGAGTCGATTCAAGTCTCCTCCAGCGGTGAGGGTGTCTTGTGACAACGTGGGTGACGCCGTCCCAGACCATCTCGGCCAGACTTCGCGGGAGTTTGGACGGGAACGAACCGACCTTGACCACCGTGTAGCCCCAGGTTTTGGAGGCCTCGCTCAGCTTGTCGGTGTTGACCGGGTCTTTCAGGACGACCCAGAGTTCCTTTCCTGACGGAAACTGTACGATGTCGACATCCTTGACGCCAGATAGTGATCTGAGTTCCGTGATGAGCGACTCGGGATCGACGATCATGAATATTTGAGCAATTCATCAAGAAGAAAAGGATTTCCGAACCGCGCTTGACAAGTCACAGCGCGCTAGGCCGCCTGCCGGTTCGCCCAAGTCTTCGGGGAAGTCATCGTGCTGATGACGCGTTTGTTTGCTTTGTGGTAGGTCTCGGCCAGCTCCCGCGCGACCTTGCCGTCTAGGCCGCTCTGGACCAGTTGATCTTCGAAGGCATTTGTGGCACGGCGCAGGTGCGTCCTCATCTGCACCGGGAGCCAGAGTAATCTTGGGAGCATCTTCGCCATGTAGTATCCAGCTCGCGCTGTACCTCTAATCGAGACCATGCTATTCGTCCTCAAGCTCGTGTTTGGCTCTTTGTCTCGCCTCAGTCTTCTCCGTGCTCGGACTTGCGTGCCTCTCTGACGACATCGCCGATCTTGCTGAAGATGCTCACGTAGTCCTGTGTCATGCGTAGCGCTACATCATCCGGCAGCCCGCCGGCCTTCAGCTCCTTGTAGTACGTCGCGGCCGCCTTCGCCATGTTCCGCGCTGACTCCTCAGAGAAGACAGCGCCCACGAGTCCTTTGATGAGTCCTGGCACCTTGTCGGAGACGACGGAGAGTATCTCAGCCACCTCTTCGGGGCTTTCGTGCTTGCGTCTCTTTTCGTCGGTCATTCTCATTCACCTCACGTCTTTCATCACGCGCGCGTAAAGTCTGGTCACTGCTGATAGGTGTTCTGCACAAAAGTGACCAGTTGACTGGTCACTCCACAAGCCTGTAGACGGTACCGCGGCCCTTCTCTGCTTGAACGATTCCCTCATCCATCAGCCTGCGCATGCGTGACCTCACTATTCTACGTGACGCGTGTCCCCTGGCTTCTCTGATAGCTCGCTCAATCTGAGACGTGTTCCGAGGACCCTCCAGCGCCAACGTCTGGATGATCAGGCGTGAAATCTCGTCTTTCTCGACCGAGCGCCTGTGAAGGTACTTCCGCGCCGCAGACAGCCTCTCCAGCGCGGTGATCGGCTCTTTGACAAGTAGAACTCCTGCTCTGAGATTGCTTACTGTGGACGCGAGTTCCGGATGTTCAAGCGAGTCTGAAAGGACTCTCTCGATAGCTTCAAGCCTGTTCATGATCGTGGTGAGTTTTTGATCCAGATCTTTGATCTTGGCGTCCGAAGTCTTGGTCAACCCGATCACAAGGCGATGCTCTGCAGGCGGCGACTCGGCTAAGCTTCTTGCTCGACACGGTATCTTGTGGTGACCTTCACTTCTGACCGGAAGATGCCCCTTACGGAGCAGTATTTCTGTTCCGAAAGGTCGATCGCTCTCTTGACAGCTGACTCTTTGAGATTTCGTCCTCGCAAAATGTACTCAACCTGTATGTTCTCATAATATCGGGGGTCCCTCTTTCTCCTAGTTCCTGTTATGTTCATCTCTAAGCCGGTCACCTCCTGTCTCTGGCGTTTCAGGATCCAGACAATGTCCATGCCCGTGCATCCTCCAAGCCCAACCAGCACCAGTTTCACCGGCCGAAAACCGCGCCCCTCGCCGCCGCCCTCAGGGTCAGCGTCCATCGTAAGTGAGTCGCCTTCCTCACTTGTGGCTACGAAACGCATTCCCCCGTCCCACTTGACATTGACCAAGACTTCCATCCTGCCGGATGCTGACGATCATCTAGCACTCGCGGATACAAATCCTTGCCTCATCAACGACGGATGCGGCATCCGCATAGCATTTATTCATGAGAACGATCCCAAACATCAGGTTGACAAGTTTGTTCGAGTATCGCAGCTTGAAGATAAGCTGGCTCGGCCACGACGGCTTCAGGATCAAGAACACAAAAACGGTCTACATAGACCCGTACGTGATGGAAGCTGGAGAGAAAGCCGACATCATCCTAATCAGTCACGAGCACTTCGACCACTGCAGCCCAGGCGTCATAAAGAAGATAGTCTCCTCGAACACGACGATAGTCACAACGGCCTTGGTGAAACGGCAGCTGTCCGGAACGAAGGCGAAGGAGATACGAGCCGTCAAACCTGGCCAGAAGATGCTCATTGACGATGTGTCAATCGAGACAGTCCCCGCCTACAACTTGAACAAGTTCAGGTCTCCGGGTGAGGTGTTCCATGCCAAGCACGAGGAGATGCTCGGTTTCATCGTCACCATGAACGGAGTGAGGATCTATCACGCCGGAGACACAGACTCCATCCCGGAGATGCAACACCCCAACGTGGACATTGCGTGTCTCCCCGTCAGCGGCACATACGTGATGACCGCTGAAGAGGCGGCAGAAGCCGCAAAACGGCTCAAACCGAAAATCGCTATCCCGATGCACTACGGTTCAATCGTCGGCGACGTACATGACGCTGAAAGGTTCAAGAAACTCGCTACATGTCCAGTCGAAATACTGTCGAAAGAGTGACCGCGTCCTCGCGAAGACCGACATTGCGTCCTTGAGGCCCGTTTCAGGGCTCCTTACTCACGCTGAATCTTTCTGACGAAAGGTTTGACCGCATGCTCAAGGCCCACTTGCTCCATCGGTATTTCCACCAGCTTGCCAGCTTGGCTCTCAGAGAAGATCCGCTCAACTTGCTTCACTGCACGATCGAGTTTCACGATTCTTTCGCGTATGTAGGAGTTGGCGGTCGCACCGGGCAACGTTTCGAATATGTTCGGCGCGACAAGCTTCGCGCACGCAAACATTGCCCAGGCGATGTCCCGTATCTCCCATTGCGCGTCGCTGGCACATCTCAGCGAGAGCACATGCAGGAGCTGTCGAGGATTCATGGATGTGACAATGTTGGTGACCGCGGCGTTCGGACGCACGTACCTTGCGTCTTCAGCTTTGATTCCCATCCCCAGAAAGCCCTCCTCCATCTGGGCAGACACATCCATCATGTCTTCAAAAGTCATCTCGACGCTTGCCCCGCGTATCCGGACTGGGATCTTCAGGTCTTCTCGTATGCTCGGCGGTCTGACATGGCCGCGTGCGCGTGTGACCCGCACGTATCTTTGGCTCTGCTGAGAAAATGAAGCTAGCCTGTGTCGCACAAGCTGATGGGTGCAAGCCCGAGAGATATGCTGCAAGTCAAACGTTAACAGTGCGTGTTCTAGTACGTCTAGGTGGTCGAGTTCAACCGCCTTCCGCAGCAGAGATTTGACTCTTTGCTGATCAAACGGTCTCTCGTCCTCAAGCTTATCGGTCGTCTCAGTTGAGTACGTGTACAGGTCGTAGCTTGGATACGCTGAGTAGCATGAGCGCATGGCGGCGGCACAAACCCGCTCCATGTCAGGATCGTAGGAGAAGAGAACAACTCTCGATTCCAAAGTCAGGACCTGCGAAAGAAATCTGAGGGGAGATCTTACGACTAGAGGTCTTTAGTCTCTTCGGTCCTGCGAAGGCATCAGCGACGGGAATAAGCCTAAATGGCCGTTTGCCTCATGCAGCCGCTTCGAATAAGGGAGCAACATAGATCTTGTCGTGGACTGACGAACGTGCGAAGGTTTTGGCGGATCTCAAGAAGCTTGAGCCGGCTGATCGGCTGTCCGTGTACTCCAGTCTGGTTAAGTTCAACTCCGCGCTCTTCGAGAGTGTGCGCGGCTGGGACAGCTGGCTAAGGAATCCAGCATTCATGGAAACCTTTTCGCAGGAAGAACTCAACCAGATATTCAACGGATTCAGGGAGGTCACGCTAAGGTTCCTTGAGGAAGACATCAGATGGACCGGAAAGAAGGAGCAGAGTCCGCCCAAAGCTCTTCCACGCGCGGAAAGAGGCGAAGCCGAGAGACGTTACGCCTAGCGCAGTAGAAGTGACATAGAATGAGCTGCGCGCCGTTCGTGCAAACTCCAGTGGAAGTTGCGAAGAGAATGATTCAGTTGGCTGACCTGAGGCCGGGGCAGACGCTGTTCGACCTGGGAGCCGGTGACGGGAGGCTCGTGATCTTGGCTGCGCAGCACACGGGCGCGTCGGCCGTGGGGGTAGAAATCAGAGACGATCTGGTGGAGAGAGCACGTTCGGAGATCAAGAGGCTGAGCCTCGAGGATAGGGTCAAAATGATTCACGGTGACCTCTTCAACGTGGATCTTTCCGAGGCCGATGTCGTGACGCTCTACCTTACTACTAGCGGCAATGAGCGGCTTCGACCGAAGCTGGAGCATGAACTCAAGAAGGGAGCTAAAGTCATCTCACACGATTTCAAAGTGGGTAACTGGAAAGCCTCGATCGTTTACAATGAGCTGCTGGGACACACAATCTACACATACCGGATTGGCGAACAAGTCTAGTGAACTCGAATAATGGGCTAGCCTAGTCTTTCTTCTATCGCGGCCAATCCAGCCGTCAGACACGGCAAATGCAACTAGGCGACCGGCATGGAAGCTAGTCCTCCCGCCCCACTGGCTGTGATAGCATTCTCGGCCGTGCTTTGGGAAGCGGCCTCGGACCCGTCTTGATCTACGGATCGACAGTTCTGGCCTCGGAAACTCTGGCCCAAGCCAGAAAATCGACAAATCTCAATACGAGACCACCGTTTTCCGTCTGTAGAGGTGGACCTGGTGAACATGCGCAGGAGACAGCTCGCCAAGATGATCGACCACACGCTGCTGGATCCCTCAGCGAGCCGAGAGAGAGTGGAGAGGCTATGCCAAGAGGCAAAGACGTATCAGGTCTATTCCGTCTGTGTGAATCCGACCTGGGTTCCTTTCACGGTAGGCGTACTTCGAGGAACAGACGTCAAGGTATGCTCCACTGTAGGGTTTCCCTTGGGGGCGTCTCTATCTGAGGTCAAGGCGTTCGAGGCCGCAGCCGTGCTGAGTCTCGGAGCAACGGAAGTAGACATGGTCATGAATATCGGCGCGCTGAAGTCCAATGACTCAACGTCTGTCCGAGAGGACATCGCGCAAGTCGTGAAGGCCTGCAAGGGCGCGCTGGTCAAAGTCATCATAGAAACAGCCTACCTGAACGATCAAGAGAAGGTTGAGGCATGCAGGCTCGCCGAAGAGGCGGGCGCAGCCTTCGTAAAGACCTCAACCGGCTTCAGTTCAGGGGGCGCCACAGCAAAGGATGTCCGTCTTCTAAGGAACACTGTGAAGGACAGGCTTGGAGTGAAAGCCTCAGGAGGAATCCGCACACTGAAGGACACACTCGAAATGATTGCCGCGGGAGCGAACAGAATCGGGACGAGTAGAACAGCGCAGATCCTCGAAGAATGTCCCGCCTAGGCGCTCCTGCGGAGACTTAAATTTCGGTCGAGCACTGGAGTCGAGTGTGCGGGGGAGCTCTGACGAGTCTATGCTAGAGGTAACGATGCCGCGACTCGACGAGTCTATGACCACAGGAAAGCTGATCGAGTGGCTGAAGAACGAGGGCGACCAGGTTCGGGAAGGAGAGCCGATTGCTCTAGTAGAGGGCGAAAAGACAACCTTCGAGATAGAGGCTCCAGCATCTGGAATCCTTCACAGGAGACTCCACTTGGCAGGGTCAGATGTTCCGGTCGACAAACCCATCGCACTGATTGCCGTAGACGCGAACCGGTAGCAGGAGATCATCCGATATCAACCAAGCCCGCCACGGAGTGGACTGTATCACGTCATCAACCAATGTGGACGACCTAACTCTCGCCAAGCAAGCACTACTCAACAGTGACCTATCTCTTGTCCTCGCAAAGAATGGCAAGCTCCTCTTCAAGAGCAAGTCACACGGCGTCAGCGATCTACTCACAATGATTCATGACTTGGGCCAGCTGACAGAGGGTGCCTCCTTGGCTGATAGCATCGTGGGAAGAGCCGCCGCGCTCCTTTGCCTCTACTCGAAGATTGTAGCCGTGTATGGTGAGACTATGAGTGAAGGCGGAGCATACGTCTTGCAAGGGAATGGTGTGCGCTACGAGTACGGAAAGCTTGTTCCCAAGATACTGAATCGAAGGAAGGATGACATCTGCCCGTTCGAGAAAGCTGTATCCGGAGTAGTGGACCCTGCTCTCGCGCTGGAAAGACTGAAATCTGTAAAGCTGAACTGAACTGTCCGAGTCTACCATGAAGTCGAGCACTGCAAGCACATCGACGCTACTGTTGGCATCGTTCCTCTGCGGAGAGATAATCACCCTCTTGACGGCTCTAATCGAGACCACGCCGCCTATGCTCGTCGGCGCAGTTCACTACGGATACCCGTTGGCCTGGCTCTTTCGAATGGTGGTGGCCCCTCAGTACAATCCTTGGAAGGTCGACTTTGGGAATTTCATTGCTGACACAGTAATCTGGTTCGTCATCGTGGCCATAGTGGCCTTCATCGTGGCAAGAGTCAGAAAGCCAGGCAGCCAATAGCAAAAACCCCGCCGTACTCAATGTCCCTCACACGCGTCTCCGCGAGCTTCATGTACACGGGACGGTGCTTTCAAGCTTGGTTCGGGAGTTGGCAGAACTTGGCTGAATGAGCGATTCGAACTTCCATACCTGAGAGACGTGCTTCTGGATCACTGCATCCTCGTTGATACGCTCGAAACCGCCACGACTTGGGACAGACTCGAGAGGCTACACGCGGCAATCAAGGAATCAATCGAGAAGGCGATATCAGAAATGCATGTCAACGGACTCGCGTTCGCCCATGTCTCACATGCATATCCGGACGGCGCCTGGGTCTACCTCACCTTCGTCGCCCCACAGGTCAAGGGAAGAGAGAAGGAGCAGTGGATGAGAATCAAGAAAGCCGCTACTGCATAATGCAAAATGGCGGCACTCTCAGTCACCACCACGGAGTATGAAAAGATCACGTCCCATGGATTAGGCAGGAGCTAGGACCAAACGGGCTCGCTCTCCTCAAAGCCGTGAAGCAGCAGCTGGACCCCAAAGGAATAATGAATCCCGGGAAGCTTCTCTCTACTTCTTGATCGAATTGGAGGTCGGCACGAAACCATGTCTCGATCCTTAGTTCGCAAGACCGTGCTCGTCGTCAATCCCAAGTCGGCCAACGGAACGGTTGGAAGGAACTGGACCAAGATCGACCAAGAGATAAGACGCTGGCTCAAGGCAGAGTACGATGTCAGGTTCACGATGGTCTCTTCGACATCATATCAATAGGAGATATCGGATTCCTTACATTGGTCTCCAACCTAGAGAAGTTCAGGAACGGAACCTACCTGCAGGATCCGAGGGTCTCATTCTGGAGGGGCACAACGGTCGTCGCAAGCTCGGAGGAAACTCAGCTCGTCGAGATGGACGGGGAACTCGTCGGTCATCTCCCCGCTCGATTCGAGATGCTTCCCAAAGCTATGAAGCTCATCGTCTAGCAAGCGCACTGGGCCACGATGCTCTTGAGCATGCTCGTCGCAGGCATGTACCTGCTACACGATCGGCGGGCCGACTGTGAAGCGCTCTGACTTCTTCAGGAGTTCCTGTGGTACATCGTAGGAGCCTTGGTAGTGAGCGAACTTCTTCTTGATGAAGCCGTCCCACAACTCTCGGTCCAAGTAGAACACCCTAGCTCCACCCAGCTCCGTCTGGAACTCGGGATACGGCTTGGACTTGTGAGCCCATTGCAGGCCGATGACCCGGAACCCATTGTAGCTTTCGAAGCAGGCCTCCCACATGTCGGCGCCAAGATAGTCGAATGCGTACTCTGCCTTCGCATAGTACAGAGCGGGCCCAGCGTCGACGCCTCTCATGAAACTCATGGTATGGAGGCTGTACGCCGTCTTCTCGTTGAACATCCGCGCGTTGGCCAGACCGGCCAGCTGCCCTTCGATGACGCCGACCAGCGTGTAGGCATCCTTGATCCTGTGAAGCTTCTGAGCAAGAATTTCGCCGTAGGTTCTTACGCCGACTATGTCGTAGAAGTCCTTCGGAATGAACATGTACGGCTTGATCGCTTCCAATATCTGGTCGTACTCGTCGTCCCTGAGGGATCTCACCAGCATCTGCTGACCGCCTCTCAGGGTGACAACTTTGGGCTTCCACGGCCTCTCCTTCATGATCTTCATTTCGGGCACGCCGCATCTGAGAATCGGCTCCATGTCCTCGACCTTGACTTTGTGCTCAGGGAAGGCAACTTCCTCAGGCGGCGGATAGTACACAGCAGTCATCCTCGCAACCTCACGTTTTCTATTCACCTCGATTTGATACTAATATGGATAATCGAATCCTCTGAACCGTTGCCAGTCTCCTGACCGAGTCATTGTGATTCTCATTTCCAGCAACTTTTCTCACTACACAACTCACGGCGATAGACCCAACGAAGTAGCGATGAACTCGGTCTCTTGCTCCTCGAATGCGATATCGTGGATCAGGCCGAGTGCCAACAGTGCGCCGGTGGAGATATCCACTCCTGAAGCATGTCCTCTTGGCAACAATGTCTCCAACGCGAGAATCAGCGCGTTCCCGTCACCTTTGGCTGCTGAATCTATCAATGAACGCACCTGTTCATCGAAGATTTGGCGCTGCATGTAGTCCAGAAGCTTCGCGCTGATCCAGCTAGTTTTATTCTGAAGTGTTGCGAAATCTAGGAGAACCAATGAACGCCCAATGGTGGGTGCAAGAGAGTTGTATGCCGCGAGGAATCCTCCTAAGGTGTCATCGCCAGACGGAGTAAATCCAGATCCCAAGCCAACGATCTTGAGGGCCGCTTCATAGAAAGCCTTCTCCATGCCGGGAAGTCTGAAAGGTAGGATTCCTTCGTGTACGAATTGTGCTATGCCTGTGTGCGCGAGGCTGCGTGGGTCCAATGCGCTCTGAGTTGTGTCGACGATCCTCAGAAGGAAAGAAGCGGTTCTCAGAGATCCAGCGATTTCGGTTGGGCCACAGCTCAATCGACCTGCTTGGCCTGCTTCACTTTGATACGGCGAGGTCGCTTGGAGGTCGATGGACGCTCGCCCTGCGTGTATCTCTTTTCCGCGAAGACGCACCTGGTCTAACGGTTTGACCAGTTGATCCAGACCGCATGTGTGGTCAACATTGATGGTTATCGGAGATTTCAATGGATGATTTGTGACAAACAAGAGTTCTCCAGATAGGGTTTTCACGTAAAACGAGTTCGGAAATGTGTTCACTACTTGGCCTATGATCTCTGAGTTTGTATCCCTGAGTGCTTGTGCTGCAAGTGAGCCTATACTGCTTGCTCGCAGGGTTACCGGCATTCTTTGGCCCTTAGAGACCGTACTTCTGAGCGTATGATTTGAGCGCTTGTTTGAACATGTCCAGTGGGAATGATACCATTCCAGCGCCGACCTGCCCGATTCCGGCTTCCTTGTGCGCTATTCCCGTGTTTATCGTGGGTGTGATTCCGGTCCTGACTACTTTGCGTAGGTCGATTCCGGTCGGTGTGCCTTGGAAGTCAAGGAAAGGAATGATGAAGTACTTGTGCTTCGTCTGAGTGATTTCGTACATCTTTTGAGTATTCTCGATGGCGTATGCGACAGATCCGCCTACCCAAGAAACGATTCCAGGCGCGGCCGCCATTGCGAACCCGCCGTAGCCCGCAGTTTCTGTGATGGCGCTGTCTCCAAGATCGGGGTTAGCGTCTTTCTCGGTGAATCCCGGGAACCAGACACCTTTGGGTACAGGCGCCGGAGCGGTAAACCATTCGTCGTCGAGCCCACTCAGCCAGATCCCGGCGTCCGTTCCGTTCCTCGTCAGCACAGTCACTATGGTGCTGTACCCGATCTTGTGAGCAGCAAGAGTCATCGCCTTCCCGGACGCCATCCCCAAGTTGAGCAGTGTGAAGTTGTTCTGGGCCATGAAGTTGAACGATTCGATCAGCGCTTTCTTGTCGAGTCCGGTCTGCATCATGTAGGGGGCGATCTCGCGTAGGAAGAGTGAGGTCGCCGCGTTGTAGCGGTTGTGGCAGTCATCTCCCATCGTCAGTGCCTGGCTGATGACCGGTTTCATTGCGACGCCGTCCTTCTCCTTCCTGACCTCTTTGATGGTCGCCTCGAGCGTCGTGGCGAGTGTGTCACGCATCCACCTTAATCTCTGGATGACTTCGCTCGAGTAGGCCCCGTATCTGAGAACTTTTCCGATTCCTTCGTTTAGGTTCGAGTATGTGTTATTGCCGTACATGCGATCGTGCACGACATACACTGGCATGCTCGGTGAGATGATGCCCGCCATCGGGCCCGCGGCGTTATGATGATGGTTTGGAACAAATGTGATCTGGCCGGACTTTGCGAGTTTTTCTGCCTCTGCTGGGTCACGCGCCCACCCTTCGTAGATCGCCGCCCCAATGACGGCCCCCTTCATCGGGCCGCTCATCCTATTCCACCCGATCGGAGGTCCCGCATGCAGCAGCATCTTCTCTTTCATGCCGGGAATGACCTTGCGAGCAAGCCCCATGTCCACCCAAACAGGGTCGGACTCCATCATCCTTTCGACCGCTTGCTGATTCGCCCTCTCAATTTCGTCCTTGATCCCGCTGGGATCTCGCGAAGTCACAAACTGTCGCCTGTTCGTTGAACCCTGTCCAAACTATGACAGTCCTAGCCGAGGCCGGAGTCCTTGCGCCAGAACTCGCCAGTTCTGGTCGCATGCGGGATTCTACTCATACGCAGTCTCACGTCGCGCGATCTTGAAGATGAGGATCTCACTCTTGGAGGTTATGACGTACAGTACTCTGTAGTCCCCGACTCTGATTCTGTAGGCGCTCTCCGCCCCCTTCAGTTTCCTGCAGCCTGTTGGATACGGCGTGGAAAGAAGTTCTGAGATTCTCTCTCGCAATCGACGCCTCACTTGAGGAGAGGCCGCGTCAAGAGTTTTTGCGGCCTTGCGTGATAGAAAGACCTTCAACGCTTGCGAATCCTATGTCTGGCTGGCTTGAGGGGGATGCTCTTGCCTTCCCTATGCTCCTTCAACGCCTCATCCAGAGCTTTTCTGTCATCCAAGGTCAACTCCTCTCCCAACACCTCTTCGATGGCCTCAAGCCTCTGTCTGATTAGATTAAGCTCCTTCACAAGAATGACTTTGGACATGGCTAACGACAAGTCTCGTCTCTGAGGCTTTAAACAGTTGTGGCTCAACGGTTGTCTTTCAGCGCGCCAGTTACTTGACCTCATATTCGGGAACCATCGTGAAGTTTTGCTTCACTGCCTCCAACGCGAGGGGTGGAAGTGTGGTATTCGGGCAACCGTTTCAGCGATCTTCCTGCTTGGTTCTCTACGATTATCTCGAAGAGCCTTCTCGCTTGAAGGGATCCAGTCAAGGGCTCGTTCCGCCATCCAATCACGTGTCCCATAAGTATGGGTAGCCTAGCCTGCGGCGCTATTCCCCCAAGCCCACGCCGGATGCGTCAGCGCCAAAAAAGTCAGGACGAGGCTTGAGGCCAGCAGGGGTATAGATCTCAGTGAACCTCGCGGACTGATCCCCCCTTAGAGCTTAACACTTGTGCATCCTCGCGCCCCAAGAAGCCGCAGCGCCTTCTACTACACAGACAAAGAACCGAGTTACGGAGAATTTTGAAAGCCTTAACTTGCTCTCGCAGATACTGAACGCGGGCGCGATGGATTGAGCAAAATTACCAACTTCGTGAAGAAGAATTTTCACAGAGACTCTGTCCAACTTCTTCATCTCTCAGAGGAAGCGAAGAAGATCGACGGCGTGAAAGATGCCGCCGTCGTGATGGGAACAACTACAAACAAAGAGATCCTTCACAAACTTGGGCTTCTCACCGATGAGGGCAGAGCAGCTCTAGAGAGCGACATGATACTTGCCGTGATGGCTGACTCAGAAACACTCATCGAGAGCGCCCTGAGACAGATCGAGGAGATGATTCTGAAACCACCAGCGGCCAAAGGGCGGGCTTTCTACAGCGTCGACGCCGCCCTGCAAGCGGTCCCGGACGCTAATCTCGCCGTCGTTTCCATTCCTGGCGAACACGCGCATGAGGTTGTGCTGAAACTGTTGGAGAAAGGATTGAGCGTGCACCTGTTCAGCGATCATGTTCCTCCCGAACACGAGCTCGAGATGAAGCAGTACGCGAGGGAGAGAGGCCTACTCGTAATGGGCCCCGGAGCCGGGGCGTCAATAATCGGCGGCAAAGCAGTCGCGTTCGCTAATGTTGTGAAGAGGGGTAGAGTTGGGATCGTCGCGGCCGCAGGCACAGGTCTACAAGAAGCCAGTGTACTCCTCAGTGAAGCGGGGCTCGGAGTCTCCGAAGCACTGGGAGTAGGGGGCGGAGATGTGAAGGCCAAGGTAGGCGGCATAATGACACTTCAGTCCATTGAGGCGCTAGAGCAGGACGCTGAAAGCGACACGGTGGTGGTGCTCTCGAAGCCACCAGATGCCGAGGTCAAGAAGACCATACTCGCCCACATCACAGAGAATACCAAGAAGCAATACGTGACCTGCTTCATAGGCCCGGACAATTACGAGATCCCCTTGAGCCTGCGTGGACGTGCAAGGGGAACGAAGACCATCCATGCAGCTGTCGTGGAGGCGATTCGAACCGCTGACCCCAGCCGGCATGCGGAAATCATCAGACGATTCTCAATCTCGCAGAGCGAACTTGCGGCTCTCGCCAGCAGGATCTCGAAGGGATTGAACGAAAAGCAGAGGTACATCCGAGGGCTGTACACCGGTGGAACATTCGCTTACGAAGCCCTAGTCATACTCAGCCGCATGATCGGAGATGTGTACTCCAACGCCCCGATTGATCCTAAGTTGAAGCTTGCCGACTCCTATCAGAGCGTGAAGGACTCGATCGTGGACCTAGGGGAGGAAGAGTTCACCGTCGGCAGAGCCCACCCCATGATAGACCCCACAATCCGCAAGAT
>Ga0209725_1000042_pt1 | contig 68647 bp, 66 predicted proteins | sample I18A1metaG_FD_184145 | JGI IMG/M metagenome (GOLD analysis project Ga0209725, IMG submission 184145) | Lake sediment bacterial and archeal communities from Gulf of Boni, Indonesia to study Microbial Dark Matter (Phase II) - ​I18A1 metaG... | ecosystem: Environmental > Aquatic > Freshwater > Lake...
GGCGGGACTCAGGTCAAAGGGGCAGGGCCATCCAAGTGGAAGATGGTGCTAGACTTAAGATCGACCTGATTTGAGATCCTGTGGCACAGGCCTTCGTGGGTTCGAATCCCACCCCCCGCACCATTTTACTGGTAAATTTAAATAGCTGCTTGGACATAGCGTCCTTGGATCTAGATGGGTAAGACCGAATCCATCAAACAGCGGTCTATCTATGTTTACCTGCCTTCAGAGGAAATGGTTGCGGACTGGAAGGCCAAGGCAAAGAAGAGGGGGGAATCCATCTCCAGATTCGTTATTGAGCATGTGACCAATTCTCTGATGCAGGAACAGGGTAAGGAAGAATACAAGTCAAGAGCTGATTTGATTCAGCAACTGAGGGCGAAAGACGAGAACATAGAGAAGCTTACACGCGAAAACGAGATACTCAAACTGGCTCTGGAAAGAGTCGAGAATGAACTGCGCCGTTACAGAGCCGAACCATTCCTTGACAAGACCTTCGAGGGCATTAGAGGATATGATAAACGGCTCATCGAGCTGCTGAAGAAAGGCGACACGATTGATTCTGATCACTTGCTGAGGCTTCTGAAAATCAATCCACGCGATACTCCACTGGTTAAGGCGATTTCCAAGCAATTGGAGAATTTGGAAGCCTACGGGCTGGTCGACAAGACGCGAAGAGGGTGGAAGTGGGTGAGCTGATGAGCCAGCAGGTTCTCGTTCAACAAGTCGACGCCCAACAGCTTCTAGAGCTGTTCGTTGAGGACTGCCAAGACAGGCAATTGACTAATGAAACGATTCGTCGATATCGATCGAGTATCAAGCAATATCTCACCTACTTGGAGCAGCGAGGAATTTCGATTCTCAATGTGGACAAGCATACGCTACACGACTACATTCGCCAAAGACGCTCACAAGGTATAGATCAGAAGACTTTGGAGAATGACCTATCAGGCATAGCGGGCCTATACGAGTACTTGGTCTTTGAAGATTACATGGAGAGAAACCCGGTGCCTGGAGTGAGGAAGCGATACCTTAGGAGATACAAGGAAGAGAGCGACGGAGATGCTGAATCACCAAGAAAGCTCCTTACAATAGAAGAGATGAGTTTACTGATTAACTCGGTCATTGACACCCGTGACAAAGCAATCATGACATTAATGGCCAAGACTGGTGTGCGACGAGGAGAATTGATCGCTATGGATATTGATGACATAAATTGGCCTGAGCAATCCATTACGATCAAGCGCAATCAGTTCAAGAAACGCAGTGGAAGAACAGTCTTCTTCGACGATGAAACTGCGAGACTCCTAAGGCGTTGGGCTAGCCAGCGGGAGAAGCTGAACCCGTCCACCAAAGCACTCTTCATTGGCGAACAGGGTGGGCGCCTAAAGAGAAACGGTGTCTACTCGATGGTTGCCAAATATGCGCAGCGAGTTGGTCTGCACGATCCGAATTCTACTAGACCTGAAGATCATGTTTCTCCTCATTGCTTCCGACATTGGTTCACAACGCATCTGAGACGAGCCGGAATGGAGAGAGAGTTCATCAAGGCTTTGAGAGGAGATCGAAGAAGAGAAGCTATTGACATATACGATCGGATCGATCGTGAAGAACTTCGAAGAGCCTATCTCGCCTTTGTCCCTCAATTAGGACTCTAGAGCCTCATTCATATGCCCGTGGCTATGTACACCGCATGGTATTTCGGCATCGTTCCAAGATTGGCAACGGTAATATCTGACCTCCATCGAAGAAGACCTTATGCGAAGAACTTCCGCAATCGTTCTGTTAATTCTGGCTATTCTCTTGCTTGCTAGTCCAATCGTGTCTGCACAGGGAGTGTTGCAAATACGTTTGGAAAATCGATTACGATATGAAACGTCGGAAGACAACCTTGCGAACATAGGGGTAATCGCACGTCAGGCATGGTTTGTGCGAATCTGGAACAAGGGAACTTGGAAACTAGATACACCTACAATTGAGATATCCAGTCGCTTGGGAAGAGACGTGTTCCTCTGGTCAATACCGGACGAGACCAAGTCATTTGATAGTATCCATAATCACAAATGGAAACTTGAAGACATTTCACCAGGCCGAGAAGGTGGACTCTGGCTGGACAGCACTCTTGAGAAACAGCTGCCCCTTGGTTTTGACTCCCAAAGGCAAACCAGCTCCACTGCCACTGGACAGTTCTTGGATTGTCTAATCAATGTTGGGATCACGCCTAGAGAACGCTTCCGTGCCTTGATGATATTCATCACGGCTGAGGAGACGACAAAAGTCAAGCCGGTGGAAGTCTACATGCAAGACTGTAATCCTAGGGTCAGCTGGCTCACCCAGCCTGGGGATGTAGGTTGGATTATCAATGAACCTCTTACTCATACCCAATATTCTTTCTCAGCACGAATCCGAGTTGTTTCAAGTATTAGCCTTTCGAAAATGATCTACAAACCAAAAGTCACCATAACAGCTATTGAACAGGAGTTGGAGAGTACATTTCTAGGATCATCGGCTGCGATATCCGATCAGACACTTGGCAATGTTACACTAGCTCTGAAAGATACGTACAGTGGGTCGCAAACTTGGCAGACGCGCCGCGAGTTAGTGTATTTGACTGTGTCAACTGGAACCGACAATCTGACCGACACAATCCTCCAGAACATCGAAAAGCACAAGAAGGGAGATATCAGATTGAGAATACTCGACCGAAATCTCAAGCCTGTCACGAATGTCAATGTAGAAATCAGGCAGCTTCGTCATGATTTCCTCTTTGGTTGTAGTTATCCAAGAGAATGGCGTCTGAAAGGAATCGAGGCCAAATTTCGGGAACTTTTTGCCGCATTGTTCAACTTCGCAGTAACGGAAAATGACTTCAAATGGACCTTTTTGGAACCGTCAGAAGGAAAGGTTGACTGGGGCCCCATTGACAGATTCCTACTATGGGCCAAGTCCAAGGAGATCAAAGTGGCGGGCCACTGTCTGGTGTGGGGTGACTCACCTCGCCCGGGCTATGTTCAGGGGGGATCAGGAGTTCCTCCTTGGCTTTTGGTGAAAACGCGAAATGAAGTACGTCGACTACTCGAAACACGCATTAGGCAGACCATGACCAAGTACGCGGGCGAAGTTGCCGTCTGGGACATTGTCAATGAACCGATTCACAAGAAATGGTTCGACCACAATTTCGGAGACGACTACGTTGAACTCTCATATAAATGGGCAAGAGAGTCTGATTCTAGGGCTCTGCTACGACTAAATGAAGATAGAATAATCATCTCACCCTCTGTTAGGCAGCATTTCATAGAACTAGTTGCTCGACTGAAGTCAAAGACTGTTCCTCTAGACCTAATAGGTCTTCAGGAACACCACGAAAGCACCTGGCTATCGCCCATGGACATATACGAAGGGCTTGATGTGGTCTCAGCCCTAGGATATGATATCCACATCACGGAGTTCGATGTGGAAGTAGCTGGGCAACCTATCAGAGGTGGCTTCAAGAAAGGCGTTTGGAACGAACAGTCTCAAGCGGAATACTTTGAGATGTTCTACAGGACGGCTTTCAGCCATCCAAAAGTTCGAGCTATCACAACATGGGAACTCATGGATCATCCCGATTATCTAAAGAACAGTGGTCTTGTCAGATCGGATCTTACGCCGAGACCAGTGTATGCTACACTGGATCGTCTTATCAACAAGGAATGGCGCACAAACCTGCAGACAATAACAGCCCATAATGGAACAACCACCTTCAGAGGTTTCTATGGAACATATGAACTGTCCTCAGCGGTTGATGGCGAGAAGCTCACTGCATCGTTTCACCTAGGTGAGCACGGACCAAGAGAACTTGAAGTGGTTTTGACGAAGGCCGGCCCTGAACTTCTCAAGCCATCAGAGCTACAGAGATATCTACTTCCAGTGGCCGCAGTATCAATTCCCATGATAGTGTTGCTCTTCACCATTCTAAGAAGAGCCGCACAGGCACGCAAGAAAGCTGAATCAGCTTGATCGCACGATGAGGCGTTGCAAGGATCGGATGAACACATGAACCGAAAAGCTCTCGTGGCGTTAGGACTGATAGTTCTCATAGCTTTTGGAGCTGCCTACCAGCTTCTATTATTCAACAGGCCTCCGAAGGCAGATTTCGAGATCAGTCCGAAATACATCAACCCAATTGATGAGACTCTCATCAAGTTCATCAACAGGTCGACTGACCCCGACGGTGACAAACTGATTTTTGCATGGTTTGTTGACGGTAGACCTGTGAACTCAAGTGGAGATCACTGGACAAGGCTTCCCGTTGGGAATCACACCGTTGAAGTCGTAGCTTCAGACGGAATGGCTTATGCGAGCAAGGAAAGAATCGTAACTGTGGAGCGTAACTCGGTCTATCCGGCAAGGAGGCTCAGCACTCCAATTAAGGGGATCGTTTACAGGCTCAGCGATCCCTTGTCTTCTGTGTTCAAGTCTCCTGATGATGAGGAGATGGAAGAAGATCTGCAAGTAATTCGAGAGGAGCTAGGCTGTAATGCAATCAGGATATATGGAGACTACAAAGCTTGGCCAAAACGAAGGGAGTACTTCGACTATGTTGACAGCAGGGTGATAGAATGTACCAAGCTTGCAATCGCAAAGGGATTCGAGACAATTGTCGTGTCACCTGTCTACCAAGACTTGAACATTAACCAAACAGTTGTCGAAGTGGGCAACCTCGCGAAGAAGATTGAAAACCTAAGCGAGGGCACTGGCAAGAGAATAATATTCATGGTTGGGAACTCAATTAGTCTTGCTGCATCTGGATTATTAGAATCCTCAACTTGGGAGGAAAGAGCGAAAGAAGTTCTTCTCCGGATGAACGATCCGACATATCTCAACCAACTCAACTACTGGCTGAGAAGGCTTTTGGATGTCTCTCGTTCATCTGGAAAGAGTCTTAGGCTTTCATACGCAGCTTCGCCTTCCGAAGTTTCCAATCTGGAGTTTCCATTTGATAGGATAAGATGGGCTGAACTTGACATCGACATCATCGCAATGCATACCTATCTTGATCAAGACAGCCAAAATTGGCTCAAATCAAAACTGCTCCACTGCAAGAAATATGGGAAGCCCGTGTTCTCCAGTGAAGTGGGTGCGCTGGCCGTAGAAGGAGCATTCTCGATACCTGAGGAGGAAATCAAATCCCGAAGACATAGCCAAGAAGACCAAGCTTGGGTACTTAGGCAAACCGTAGATATGCTGCAAGAAATCGGATTGAATGGATGACGCTTGTGAGTCGCAGAGCTTTGAGCACCCTGCATAAGATCATTGTCGGCGTTGTTCTCATTGCACTTATCAGTGGTGTAGCTTACAACTTCCGCTTGTTCAACAGACCTCCGATGGCAGCCTTCTCTTACCGCACGCCAACCCGCACCCTGAAGTATATTGCTCCAACCGACCAAGATATGATAATATTCACAAACAATTCCACTGACCCAGATGGTGACCAACTCACCTCTCAATGGTTCATACGATACAATGGAACAGGTGACTGGAAACTACTGAATTCTTCAACTCACCATTCGGGCAGACTACCTGTAAGCAACGAGAAAGGGCATGAGATCAAACTACTTGTTTCTGATGGGATGAAAGAAGACTCGACTTCAGTTACTATCCCTGTCGATACTGCATACCTTCTCCAATATCCAGTAAGGAAATGGGGGATTCCGATTAAAGGTATCAACTATGGTATCGGATTTCAGTTTGGCGGCGAGTGGGGTCGATCTCCAGATGATGTCGAAGTAAGAGAATCATTTACTGTCATTAAGGATGAACTGAATTGTAGTGCGATACGGTTTTACGGTGATTGTGATGATAAAATGATTCAATGTGCACAGGTGGCTAGTGAAGTGGGATTCAATACGATTCTTTTGAGCCCAAGATACGATGATTTCCCTATAGAACAACATATGCAGAGGGTACTTGATCTTGCGAAAAGAGCTGAAAGTGTCAGAACAACTGCAAACAGCTCCATAATTCTGGTCGTCGGTAACGAGATGTCGGACCGTGTGAAGGATTTGAATGATTATCTAAGAAAAACAATAACTGAGACAAGAAAATATTTTAACGGAGAAGTAACTTATGCAGAGTTAAGTGGATCTGAAAAAGTCGATTGGAAATATATAGGTGCTGATCTTGTAGCATCTAATATTTACTATGGTTATGAATACTATACTGATGAGAGATTTTCTCAGTTCGTAAGACGCCGCATATTGCCAGATAAAAGGACCTTCATAACTGAAACTGGCGCTTGTACAAATGCGGGTGCCCTTAGGTGGGGAAGTAATGCCTACAAACACGCTAATGAATACGCGTATAGTCAAGAAGAGCAGGCGATTTGTATCGAAAAGAATATTGAATTACTTAAAAAATGTGGCGTGGATGGAATATTCTTATTTGATTTTTTAGAAAGAAAGACACAGGACGCAGCAAGCTTTGGCATTCTAAAGTATCAGAGAGGTGGTTCGATGAGAAGAAAATTGGCATACTATTTGTACAAGAGTTATGGGGCAGAAAGCTGAAACTTAAAGAAATATTTGCGGCCGGCCGCCGTAGTAAAGCAGTAATTGTCTTCTGGAGCGTGCTGAGAGCTCCGCGGCTTACAAGCACCATGTTGGCATCACCAGCTAGTTGCCTGCTTCCTATGAGATGCAGTTCTGACTGACACTGTAGGAATGATTAAATGTGTTGATTGCGGGCTCAACGCAGGGATGCAAATCGCAGAGAATGATGATTCGCCAGTCGGGTTCGACGACTTGTCGGGAATATAGCTCTTGTACATGTAGAAGCCGAGCTTTCTTCGGGGCGATCCAGGATCTTCAAACTTCATGATACCATAAGATGTGGCATCGTCGGTTTTTGTTTCAATAAAAGAATAGAGAAAACAACCATCTATTCCAATAGTGTTAAAGATTTCTAACTGTCTTTCGATTGCATCCGCTTGTGCTTCTTGATCATAAGTTTTATCGGCTCCGTATTTCCATCCAATACCACCGTACATCAACGCATCTTTGAAGGTACATGAACCCCATTCGGTGTTATAGACTGGTTTACCTATAGATTTAGAGGATTTTATTCTCTCTATATATTGTTCTTCGGTTTGCCAGTCGTATGACAAATATTCGTTTAAGCCAATAACATCAAATCCTAATTCGTTCCAATTGATACCTTCCTGAGGAGCTGCGGAATATGTGACTTTCCCTCCATAGACTCTTCTAAGTTCTGAAATACCTCTTTTTAGAAAATCGTTTAGTGTTTTGTCCCATTGTTCCTTCTTCTTTTGGTATGCTTCACTAGATAATTGCATAAATTCATCAAGTCTTTCATAGAACGTTGGTAAATCTGACATTACTCCTCTCGTTTCATACGTACTTTCATTTCCGATAACAAAAATTATTGTTGAATTTGATCTCCGTCTCAATGTTTCTACATTCTTAGCTAATCCACAAAGTTTACTTATTGTTGTACCCATGTCCGCATCGATATAACGAGGGGATATCAAAATTTCTTTGAACCGATTGGAAGCCATTTGTGTAACTTTAAGTAATTCTGTGTTATTGTCTCCTGTTATTCTAATGGCATTACAGCCCAACTCATCTCGAATTATTTCAAGCTCTCTATCTATTTGGTCTGGTGTTAGTTTCACAAGTTGCATTCTGGAAGAACTAGGCCACTTATCACTCCATTTTATCCCTGTTTCGTATGTAATGCCTTTGATAGGAACTTTTAATTCTCTTTTAGGATAAACCCAGCTTCTATCAACACTAACACTCTTCTCCATAGAACTACTAACTTTACCATCATGTACGACCAACCTAACGGTATGATTCCCGACAGGAAGTCTTGTCCAATGATCTCTGGACGTGTTAACCTGTCTTTCATCAACAAGCCACGTGTAGCCCAAAGGATCATTGTCTGGGTCGGTGGATCTATTGATGAATCTAATCAGAGTCTCATCAGTAGGGTTGATCCAATTTGGCCTCATCTCGAAGTCTGCCTTCGGCGGCCTGTTAAAGAGTCGAAATTGATAGACTCCCCCTCCTCCCACAGCAATCAGAACAATGACAATGAGGGCGAGGATCTTAGCCTTCAAGGTCAATTCGCCCAAGTTTGTTGTTGCCCACTCGACTATAAAACAATGCAGGACTCGAATCTTCGTTCATGTAAGCGAATCCTTGGCTCTTTAAGCAGCTGTGAGCCTTGTACTTTCTGCTTTGCTACAAGAGGGGTTCTACGACTGTGTTTGAGATGCCCATATGATCGTCTACTCGCCAAAGGAATGTCTTGGATTCAACTTTCTGAAGAGAAGCGGTTTCTGAGGATCATCTGTCCTCAACACACCGATCCTCTTTGAAACCAGTTTCTTGTCCAAGGTCTTCAAGATTGAAGCTTCAGGTGATTGAACCGAAAAGGCTATCCTGTAATTATCTATCAAGAGAGATGCCTCATAATCTCCATATTCTATGCCTTTGAATATGCCTACGGCTTCCTCCCAAGGTTCCAGAGAGATTCTCTTGAGTTTAGGCATTTGTGAGATCTCCTATGTTTCATGACGAGAAGTAGGAGATTTGTCAGAACGGGCGCCCTTCAGTAAAGCAGAAACAGCACGCAAAACTTGCTGGTGAATCGGCGCAGAACCAATAGATCTTTAAGCTTCCGTCCCATTCGTGAACAAGTTCTATTTAGTTCTCAGCGAAATATCAATGAGTGATCACGATGCCTGCTTTCACTCGCTGGAAGCTTGTCAGCACCTTGATTCTCCTAGTTACGGCATTGGGTGGAGTTGGCTCCTATCTAGTGTCTTACCGACAACCTGAGCCTCGTACTTTTACAGCAGGCACGACTTCACAACAGACCATTCGAGTCGAGCTACGTGTAACCAGTCAGTTGAACGAATTGCCTTTTGAGGTGTACTGGTCAGCTAGGATTAGCGGAGGAAATCCGCCATACATAGTTGAGTCACCTTCTGGAATGATTTCGCTAATGAGCGCTGGAAATGTGTCTGGCACTGAGCTCTTCAACACAAACAAGCATCCGTTGGAAGTCAGTATAAGGGTCAGAGACGCACAAGGACTCACCACGACCGCTAGATCCGTCGCTGATAGTAGGATTCTATCAGGTAGCGCATTGCTGTTCAATGGACCAAGACTTGCTAATGATTCAGTAAAGTTCCATTGGGAGCACGTCCACAACCCGGACCGCTATGGTGGATGGGAATATGTCACAGGAAATGAGGCTACAATCGACTCGCCCTTGTCGCCTACAACCATCGTGAAGTTCCAGTGGCCTGGACTATATCGATTCTATCTAAGAGCGGCAAGACCAGACAGAACTGAGGCCCTTCACACAATCGATGTGCTTGTAAGCCTCTCCAAGAGTTCTTTTGGCCTGAGAGGAGCAGCTCTTCCATTGCTCAACGAGGGGCAGTTTTTGGAGTGGAACCTAGACCGAATCCACGCTTGGGGCGGCAACCTTGCAGCCTTCCACTTCCACCTGTATGTGCCTCACCCGAATGCAGACACGATAGTGCCGAGCTGGGAGTTACCTCAGGTGCAATACTACCGTCCAGCCACACCCAGAGATGAGCAACTGGTGTCTTGGATAAGAATGGCACATGAACGAGGATTGAGTGTTCTCATCGTACCCCATGTTGTATACATTGGGCGAACCAGTGGAATCTACTATAACCGAACGACTTGGGTTGAGGCTTGGCAGATGAAGCCAGAGAACATCACTGAGTGGTTTCGTTCCTATACGACATTGATGCTGCATTATGCTTTGATCGCCGAACAGACAGGCGTTGAGATTATCAGCTTGGGCGCCGATCTTGGGGCTCATCAATATGTGCCATATGTGTGGAGGAGAATGATCTCTGAGGTAAGGAAAATCTATCGAGGCAAAATCACTGTTACAGAGGCCCCGGGCTGGGGCTACCCGTGGCGTCGAGATGCACCGGACTTCCTACAAGATATCGACCTGATGAATTTCGACTTCAACTATATTGGTTCAGAAGTCTTTCACCCTCGCGTGAGTGATATGGCCAGAAGGTTCCGCGAATTCATGCGACAAGACCATCCTTGGATGGCAGTTCCCTACATGAAGCAGTACGGTAAGCCTTGGCTGGTTAATGCTATTTATTGCCCTAATGGAGATGGTGTGAACCGTTATCTTCATCTCCACGGAGAGAGGCCGGACGAGGGCCCACTACTCCTCGACAACCAAGAGCAGGTTGACTATATGGAAGCAGGCCTCAGGGCTTTGTCAGAACTAGCGGAAAGCGAGGTGGGTACCCTCTTGATGGGAGTGATCATGTGGTGCCTAGACGATTGGCCTGTACCTCCGGATCAGGTGCAGTATCAGGTAGCGGGGCGACCTGTTGAACAGGCAATTCGCCTCTGGTTCTGCGGCCAAGGGCGACTCAAACAGGTCTACACCCCGTCATCAACCATAAGGCGAGGCGATACGCTCCTCCAAGATGATTTTGAAGACAGCAGCAGTACCATGTGCGCAGGTTATTGGCAGAGATTTCCTGCTGACTGGGAATTCGTTGATGAAGATGGAAACCGCTTTCTTCGGGCAAAATCTCACAACTGGCTGGCTACGTCTGGAAAGGATTGGACAGATTACAAAGTCAAGATTCGCGTTAGACTGATGAGTGAAGGTGAAGCTCTATTGACCCTAAGGATTCAGGAGTTCACCTATGAAGCGTACGTCCTAGTCTTCGGCACCAACGGCATAATGCTGCTAAGGAATTTGGGAGGGGGCCAAGTGAAACTGTTGGCAAAGGCGAACTTGTTAGAGACTGTTGAGTTGGGGCGATGGTACAATCTAGAGGTGTCTCTCGTTGGCAACGTGATCCGTGCTTGGGTCGATAACAGAGCAATCTTCAGTTACATCGAGACCGACCAACCTCTGCTCAAGGGAGGAGTGGCCCTCGATGTCTACAATCCGAAGGGAATTGGGCAAGGAGTCAACCGAGCCCTAGTCGATTTTGATGATATACTTATCGTCGCTGAATGAAATATGCGACCGAATTGATCGCGATGAACTCAAACGAGCCTATCTAGCTTTTGTCCCCCAACTAGGACTCTAGGAATTCTTAGAGGTGAGACGAGAAGAGACGATGACGGCTCCTCGGTCAGCATGATCCAAAGATTCATTTCGCAAGCCTTTGAGTAGTATCTTGAGGGCGTATGTCCTCTCAGAGCAAATGGAAGCTTCTTGCTGTACTCATTGTGGCATCAGCCTTACTAGGAGTGGCTGGTTGGCAGCAATTCGCTCCGAGACCTATGTCACCCACAACTATGACGATCGCTCCGGCTGTGACCACGGCCACTGGACCTCAGACCACTGTTGTTCCGGTACGCCGGACAGAGTGGATTCATGTTGGGCAGGTCAGGCCGATCGACTACTATCTATCGCTGCTGGAATCGAACGGCACCAAACCGTATGTCCAGCTGGCCAACGAGCTGCGAAAGCTTCCTGAACTGACGAATGCTACTGCTGTAGCCAAAATCACGTTTCTGGCCTTGAACGCTACAAACCCAGAGGTTAAAGAAGCCTTCGAACTCATGATCAAAGGAGGAACGCCGGATCCAAGGGACTACCAGTACAAGATTCCAGAATACAACACTGAACTGCAGGTTTCTTACTGGCTGGCATGTCAGAGTGAGTTCAGGAAAGACGACGTACTGGCCCTAGCCATAGCGACGGTGAACGGAATATGGGTGACGATCGGAGACGATCAGGTGAGGGAAACCGTCAAAACTGACGCCGGTAACCTTCTGATGTTTTTCAGAGAGACGAATGAGTTCCAAAGACAGCAGGGTGCACCGCTCCTGTATGACTATCCTCTCGAAGCAATGCTATGCCTAGTGTGGACAGGTGGACAGAACCTAAACAATGGCCCTCATGGCCTTTTCTCTTCAAACCCATACTTCAGGGATCGCCCGCAGATGAGGGTCACGCTGAGAGACTACGAGTGGGTGACGCTCAGCACCAAGGGTCTGAGAGACGCCAGAGACATCGTGTGGAACCAGGCTTGGGTCAGAAGGGACTATGTTCAGACATTTCTGACAATAGAGACATACTTCCGTTCCGTAGATACGTCAGGAGGACCGAACTGGGTTGGCGGATGGCTGGCATACGATACTGGAGAGAAAATGGAAATCCACGGAGAAGTCGTACCGATTCACAACATAAACAACCCAGACTTCGAGGTAGAGTACTATTTGCGCACAGGCAAAGGAATAGGGGTATGTGACGACCAGGCAAATATGGTTGAAGCCATGTGCAAATCTTGGGGGATATCGACAACAACCATGTACCGGATGTGGGGAGGAATTTCCGGCGTAGGGCACACTCATGCAATCTGCTTTGACCCTCTCAGCAAGATGTGGCTTGGATCAAAAGGACAACTCTCTGTCAACAGGTACGCAACAGACCTGAGCAACAAAGTTGCCATGTACTTAACAAGGCCGCCGTGGAATCAATCGAAGATCCTCGAATGGAAAGCTGATCCCTTCGTACCGACTTATCACATGAGCAAGATCTACTATTCCAACCTCAGCATAACGGCCCAAGAAGTACTGGATACTTTCTCCAGAGGAATAGCCTCATCTCAGATCAAGCAGTGGCTGCTCTACAGCTAGGAGATGTCTGTGGCTGCTTCGAAAAGTAGGTCGAGTGCTCTGGCGATCATGGTTGTTGCAGTGGTGATCATAGGCGGTGTCAGCTCGTACTTCATGTTCCGTCAGCAGCCTGAAACGCAGATAGTGACGACTACACCCACCGCAACCACTCTTCCTCGTACTCAAACAACGACTCAACCCAGACTGTGCAGACTGTATGGGAGACTGTTTTTTGACTACAACGGCGATGGAAAGCAAGATCCGAAAGAGCCTGTTGTGCCAGACGTTGCAGTTGCCTTAGATGGTAAGAACGTAACGGTAACTAACAGCACAGGATGGTACATGATCAACGATGCTCCGAAAGGCAATCACACCATAAGACCGTTCCCGCCAAAGAACTTCAGATATATGTGTGAATCTGCCTCAGAGTTCAGATCTGTAAAGGAACCCTACGAGATTGTGGCTAGGAATGATACAAGAAAGGACATTGGATTGATGGAGGGATTCCTGACATTACCTTTGTCATCCAAAACAAAGTATTCCATAGGGAGAATGTATGATTGGGATCCAAGTACTCGAGCTTATCTTTGGTGGAATGGAAAGAAAGGATCAGTAGGAGAAATCGAAGATGTTAATCATGCGGGTATAGATTACGATATACCGGTAGGTGAAGATGTTATTGCTATGGCTCCAGGAAGAATTTCTGCTTTCGAACACGGTCCACAAGGCCAACTGGGAGTAACCATTACACATGTGAATGGAGATCTATCGACTTACTATGCTCATTTGTCACGTATTACAGTGCAAATCGGGCAAACTGTTTCAAGAGGTGAGAAAATAGGTGAGTCAGGTATGTCAGGAGCGGTATACCCTCATCTCCACATCAATAATTATCGGATAGTGGGCAGATTTCAACGGATCTACGATTTCTATGCACCCACTTTTCCGCTTGTGGGTTCGCTTAATGGTTATTGGGAGCGTGTTATCGGAACAAGTGGAGATTTCTATTGGAAAGTGGTTGAATCAGGGGAGAACAACCCTAATCTTCTAGGTTTCTGGACCGTACGTAATGATCCGAAATACTCTGTATGAAGTCTAGAAGTAATCCGTTTGCTATTGACTCCAACCTGGACGGAGCTGGTTCCTCAATCTTCTGATGAGAAGCGGTTTCTGTGGATCATCTGTTCTCAACACACCAATTCTTTTCGACACCAGTTTCTTGCCCAGGGTCTTCAAAATTGAAGCTTCAGGAGACTGTGCCGGAAAAACGATCCTGCAATTATCGAGTAGAAGAGAGACCTCGTAGTAAGTGCATTTGATGCCTTTGAAGATGCCTACGGCTTCCTCCCAAGGCTCCAATGAGAGTTTCTTGAGTTTGGGCATTTGGGGGGGCTCCTTGGTGACGTGAGGCAAGAAATTCATCACGATCGAGACGAGATCGAACTCAATCTAGGAGTTCATCAGGAATGGTTGTAGGAATCGAATTGTGACTCTAAGACTCGAACCTATCTACAATGATGCATATGTTTCAGCACAGAAATCGGCTTGACTATTGCTGTGTATATGACGCATAGAGGTGATTGTATGAGTATGAAATCTTTCGCGGAGATTGTTCCAGAGAAGAAGAACTTCAATGTGGATACGAAAGTGCAGTTCGCTGAGTTGGTGGACAAGAGCTTTGTCGTCCTTGACTATGAGCTGTTTCCCTCGAAGTTTGAAGATTGCGACCAGTTCGCAGTGATATTAGTTCAGCACGATGGTGGTGAAGCAGTCACGACAACAAGTTCGCGGGTCATAATGAACCAGCTTGGAAAGATGAAGGGTCAGTTGCCGGTAAGAGTACGCTTGCAGAAGAGAAACAAGTATTTCACGTTCAGTTAGTAGGAGCTCACCATTCCTGCAGCGTCTTCAGTGCAAGGATCTCATCTTTCAGTTCAACCTGTGGGCTCTGATTCCGTAGTGGCTTGACTTTCGAGAATTGAACCTGCGGCACTTGCGGCGAACTGGGCAAGAGAGCTAGTGCGCGTCGGACAATGTCGGACGAATGATAGCCATGTCTTTTCCAAAGATTCATCTTGTCCAGTAACTCGGTAGTAAGACGGACAGAGATTTTGTTCTTTGACTTAGCCAAACAGTCTCTTCCCCATTCTGTAGAAGCCATACACATTGCTGAAGATTGGATCAGAGGGCACCGGCAGTCTGCTGTTTAACTGTTGTTCGACTGCTTCACGTACGCACTTGATCAGCGAGCCACCACCAGAAAGCACGATCGTATTTGAGCACTCTAGGTCTGGTGGAAGTCGTGTCAGTAGGTACCGAGCGTTGTAAGCTATCTTCTCCAGGTGATTAGCAGCACTCTGCAGTTGGCTGTCGATGCCTTCTCTGAACACTGTAGATTTGTCGAAGGCTGTAACAGAATCTGCTTTGCCTGAGATCAATGAAACAAGGCTTTCTGTGGTAGGTTTGAATCCATTCTTGGCTTGAATCATGTTGGATAGACTGGTGAGGACGTAGTCGCTGGCAAGAGGCTCTGATATTCCTCCTAGCACATTCAATTTCTCGATAACGACGATTTCTGTGGTGCCATGACCGATGTTGATGACTGTGCCACTTCAGATTCAGGTCGAACAAAGTGCCTACTGCCTGTGGGTAGACCGCTAGCTCCTTAAGGTGCAGTTTCTCTTTCAGCAGATTCTTGATTCGCTCACGGTCTTCTTTTCCCGTCTCATACGGTAGACCTGTGACTAGGCACACGTCCTCAAAGAATCCAATTTGCAGTCTGTTCAGTGCTTCTTCAGCAAGTTTGATGAATGCCTGATGCTGAGGTTTTCCGTCGATGACTGGATGGGGTGTGACAGCGTTGGATGTTGGGCCACAACCAGTGCTTCTTTAGCATGAAGGAATCGTGCCAGTCTCCTTTGGGATACCACTGAGTACGTAAAACATCGTACGATTTCTTCCCACAAATAAGATCTTACTAGCTAAGCGTGGAACGGTCCAATCCTGAGGGCCCGAACCGACAATACGCCAACGGATTCATTTTCTTACGACTATGGATTGAACACACCTGATTCTTTTTCTACGGCCCGCCGTAGAGTTCGCGCATTTGACCGCCGGGTCTCTTTGTTCACAGAGAAATCGAATTATGGCAGTCGGCGTTCTTATATCATCTGTCTGTCCTGACATCCTCTAGTCGGTTTTTTGGTATGCGGCCCTAGGCCCGAATAGAAAATATTTCGCATTGACATCTGCCATTTAGGGAATAATGCCTATTTGTAGCCGGATAGACTGGACAAGCTGGATCATGAATTGCGCTACCCGCACCAAACCGTATGTAAGAAAGCCAGCGTGAGTGAGGAAAAGCGACCTGAGTAGCAGGTCGGGTGAGCTCAAGGCAGCCGGAAAGGTGGCTAAAGTGACCCCTATAACCACTGTCACTAGAGTAGCAAAAACGGCTAGTCGGAATCTCCATCCCGCTACTAGCAAGACTATGCTTAGAGCTGCAGCTTGTAGAACCATCTTCCTGACATTCTCGGTTAACGAATCGAATTCCGTCTGAAGTTGCGACGACAAGGCTTGATGGATATCAAGCCTCAAACGCAATAACTCACTCCAAATCCGTTCAAGAGCGGAAGGTAAGAGGTCGAATCCTCCGGGGAGAAGTGGCAGTACTCCCTTGTCCAGCTCTTCGATCGCGCGCTTGCATCGAGAAAGTTGGTATTGAACATGGTGATCTCGGGTAGCTACCTGACTGATTTGGTTAAAGACATTATCGCAGCCCCTAGGTAGCTCTACGAACGACAATTTCACGACCATATCTACTTCCTCCCAGTTGCCGCGAGCGGGCAATGTGCCTCTAAGGAAGGTTATTGAGGCCACCATAATTCCTAGCAAAGCGATCATCCCGTTGTTCGTAGATATTGCAAGGCTACGGATGTCTCCAGAATAGATTGAAGGGTGGTTGATCAAACCTACAAAGAGTTTATCGAGTAATAAAATAATAAGCGCACTGATGGCAACTGGCGCACCTTCGATCAAGAATCGTCTAGCGTAGAGGCGCCTTCTCCACCTACTCAATTTCTTCTCGGATTATTCGTGATGCCCTCGCGATTTAAATGGACTAGGTTTAAGCCTTCATTGAGAGGTCCCAAATTTAAATTTCAGAGGACTCTGAAATTGGCGATCGCCAGGGAGCTTGTCCAGGGAAGTCTCTCAGAATCAGCGTTATTCGAACGAGTTCAGTCTAGGTCTGGATTTGGCAGGGCATCGATCAAGAGACAGCTGAACAGCATGATTGGCGTAGGAGAGGTCCGGCTTACAGTGCGTGCAATTCCTAGGAGAAGAATCTACAGCCTAACTCGGGAGGGTGAGAAGCGCTACAAGTGACATCCGTGCATTTTCGTCCGACTATTTGGAGAGATGATCTTGCGATTGCCGTCAAAACACTTGGTGTAGCCTGAGCCTATATCGAGAGCAAAAACTCTAACCAACAGTATCAACTCATACGAATTCCCAGAAGAAAGTTGATGAGATACTATTCTACTTCTGACTCAGCTTCTTCATCTTCGACTTCGTCTACGTTTTCAGGAGCATCTGCTGCTTCTAGTTGAACCTCTGCATTATCTGTGCGTTCGGTTACGACTGGCTTTCTGTCGATCCCTTCTTCGGCAAGCATGTCAGCGAGAACCTCTGCCTGCTCCATCAGCAATAGATCCCTCTCGAATTCATCTCTCGAGTCATTTAGAGGGTCAACGTTCGGCTCCTCAGGAGACCCTTGAAGAGATTCGTTCTCAAGCTCCAGCTGTTGTATCTTTTCTCTTAGCTCAGCCTTCTCTTCTGCTTCGGCAGCCTCATGGATCCACTTAAGAAAGTCTTCTCTTTCCTGCACTTCCACCTCTTTTCGCCGTCGAAACGCTACTTCAATAGCTTCTAGTTCTTCCTGAGACAATACTCATCACCATAGACCTAGTAGCCAAGTTCGACTGGTTCTTCTTCTGGCTCCAGCTCTTCAGCTTCTATTTCGTTGTAAAGCGCTTCTATGTCACTGACCAGCAGCGGATTCTCAAGCATGTCAACTTCAATAGGTTCAGTGAGTTGAGTTGGTTCGATCGTTTGAGTCTCTTCAACTACTGGTTCTAGAACTGGCTCTTCAGCAAGATTCTCACTGGCAACCTCAGGCGGTCCTTCTGTAGTTGGCTGTTGACTGGATTCAGCAGACGTTTCAGCCTCTGGCGCTTTGGCAGAGAATTGGTTTGCCTCGACTTTTGCATCACTTGGTAGACTGTACGTGTCCAAAGGTTGCTCCAATTCCTTCGATGTGGCAGTGGGAGACAACTCATCGGTTTCAACTCTGCGGCCTTCAACCTCTTCCTCACGAAACTTGGGCTCGGTGTTGAGTTGAGCCATCGTCTCTTCGAGGAGCTCATCTGTAGGGTTGGCTTCGAGCTGTTTTATCAAGCGCTCAGCATCGAACTGCGCCTCGATTATCTCCTGCCTTTTCTGCTCAGCATACTCTATGAGTGGTGTCAATTCTTCTCTGCTGAAGTACTTCTCTAGGATCTTGGTCGCCCGATCTATGTCTCTCATAGCTATCTCCGGCACCTCGTCGATTTGATTCTTGGACTCAAGTTCTGGAAACTCTTGTCTGATCTCTGGAGATTGTTGAGCGATGAGTTCCTCGTTCTCCAAATACTCTTTCCAGAACCTACGCATGAAGCGTTGGAAGAACTTCTCGTCAATTGGGTTTGAGTATTGTCTGTGAACAGTAGGTCTCTCTGTCTCTCTCCTCGTGTAGCTTTGGTGCTCGGGTTTAGGTGTCTTGTAAGCAGGTGGTTCAGGACCATAGCGGAAGTTGTGATGTCTGAAGTATCCTCCTGGAGGAGGACGGCCACCGCCTCCTGAGCGAGGCTTAGGGAGGCTGTATCTGCTCCTCATCTTCCGATAGAGATTGAGCAGAGTTGGATTAGGGTTCTGTCGGTTCGGTTCGTCCGCTGATTTCCTTTTGCGTCTTCTTAAGTTTCGATTTCGACTCATTCCAAATACCAACCTACTTGGGTATTTATTCCAGGAAATGGTGTGAAACCCAGAATTGTTCCAAAAATATAGATTCCTTCCAAATAGTTACGGTACTATATTGCGCCTGAGGTCTCTCATTAGTTGGCTGAAAAGAATGACTCGAATGCTAGGGCGTAATTCAGGTCTCACTGTCTTGTTCAGCCAACCTTCGATGTCTATGATTGTGCGGTTGTCTCTGCAGACGATGATCAAGCGGTCAACGTGGCCCAGCGTCTCGAGGAGATTGGTGTAGTCGTTATTTGCTGCTAGTAGAACTTCCACGCCTATGCTATGACTGTCCTTTGTCGCGTATATGTCGAGTCTTCTGCCTTGCCCGAGAGCATGTTCCATCTTGGTTCTGTACCCATTCGAGCGTAGAGCGTAACTGCAGAGGACCGTGAAGAGGCGATGTTCGAATGAAACATGGCCGATGTAGCACCAGAGGTTTGTGCGTTCCCTCATCGACTCGAGGAGTCGAAGCCCATGGTCAGTCGGTATGAGGAACCTAGTCGGTCTACGAGTTCCCAGCTGGACATCCGTTTCAACCACGACATGCTTCTGGAGAAGTTCGGCTTTGGCAAGTAGGCCTCTTCGCCCCGAGAGCCCGAGGCCAGCGAAACGACGAGCTATGCCTCGAAACGGCCTACGATTTACATCCAACAACAAAGCAGCAGCATCCTCAGAGACTCTAGGGATAGCAAGTATCGTCTGCATCGTTGCGCCCTGGGATGCCGCCTTGGCTTCCGAATAGAGTTCTGGCAGAACGTTTCGAAGTCTCTCGACTATCTCCCGGTCGCTTACATTACTGTCGAGCGGATAGTCAGGGGTTATGATCATGAACGGTTCAGTATAGTAGTCGCTGAGCTTGCAGATCCATTCCGCCCTCCTGAGTCGATGGATGCACTCTTCTTCATCATCCCTAAGCCCCATAGCCTCGGAAACCGTGTTCGTGTCAACTCCACTCCCCTGATTGCCGCTGATCTTGATGAGAGTGTTCGAGTGGAGGCTCTGGCTGACTGTGCTGGGCATATTTGTGGTGCAGATCAACGCTTCTCCAAAGTCTCTGAACTGCGTCGGGAAGATATCCACAATAGGCATACCCATCTCATGAGTCGTTTCTGAATACTCCTTGCCAGTGTAGAACCAGCGGTGGCATTCATCCAGAATGATTGCATGCCTCAGCCGCTCACCTCTGTGCCTCTGGACAAGCCGGTAATGATAGACCCACATTAGCAAGACTTCAACAAGCCAATTCTGCTCATCAGGCCTAAGCTGATCTAGTTCAAGCACGATGTGGCGATCTAGCAGCCGCTCTGCTGGAACTCCAACCTCGCAGTCCAGAACCCTGCCGAGGACACCTGTTATAGTCCGCATCCTATTCCAGATAACGTCAAAGTACTCTTGACGCTTCTTGCTGACCTCATGAGTGTCCAATATTATCTGGTATAGATCTAGGAGATTCGGTATCCTGCCTGTTCTCTGATAATCCTTGTAGAGCTCTTGGAGGTGTTCCATGAGATAGTCTGGCCGGATCGACTGAATACCGATCCATAGGTCCCGCATGGAACGTACCCCATACTCGGCCCGTCACGGCCGAAAAGTTCTCCCACCACTCCTTCAAATCCATACCAGGTGGATTCCGCAGCGGATTCCATTTGAGTTCACGCCAAGGGATCACAACCAGCTCTTCATGCTGTCTGTGCAGTCTTCTACCATCTTCTTTCAGGTCCAGCCATAGAAATGGAATCTTGAGCTTCACTAGTTGGTCAACGACGTTGTAGAGAAGCGTCGTCTTGGCATTTCCGGCCTAGGGTTTGCCTAGGTGTCCGGTCTGAGCATAACAGATTAGGTGCCTAGTAAGACTGTTGATCGGGATTCTGCATTCGCCAGCTTCCTCATCCCCCACAACGACTGTTCCGAGAGAGAGTTCTCCGACCAAGTCCTTTGGTGGTGCGAAAACAGGCCTCCGATAGTCAAGGAAGCGGGCTTCATATGCTCCGAGCAGAGATTCTATCTCATTCTCAATTGCCCATCTTTCTTTCTGATCTTCTTCTAGATTCCGGATTTTGACTAGCTGTTTTGTGGTTGGATCGATCCACCGTGACAGCCTATCGAACCGCCGGAGAATATCGTCTGTCCATTCGTCAGGCATCAATCCATCACCTTGGTGAAGATTCTACTTGCTAACACGCTCAAAATCACCAGCACAAAGCCAAACAGTATCAAAATAGCTTGAGTGGACAGATAGTACCTCTGTGAGAGATTGAAGAGCCATGAGAGGATCCCTAGAGCCAAGAGGATAAAGCCAAGAACCAGTACGACGTTAACTACTTTTTCCGCTGTATCTCTTGCGCTCATTCTCATTCACCTCCTCAAGGTGTCTTTCTATTTCTTCCATGAAGAACGAAACCTCTCCGTCCTGCGAAAAAGCTGGGTAATGGGTCTTCCAACACAATATGCCGTAGTCTGACACACAGTCGTAGGCAAAGAGGGAAATTCCCTTTCTCTCGATTAGGCGGTTGGCTCTAGCCCTGTCAAGAGCAGATCTGAAGCCCTGTTTCTCAGAGCGGCTCATCTCCCTTATCTTGTCAAGGTCTAAGCCCTCGACTAAGCCATGGATCAACATGAACTGCAGTTTGTCCATTGGGAGGATACGCTGCAGGTCATCTCGACAGTAGTGTCTTCCTTCATACATTATGGCGCACGAAGGAGAGTCGCAGAGAACCCGGTGGCATGTGCAGCATATGACCGTCCTCTCGCTTTGACTCAGCCTCCGACGGCACCAAGAGCAAAATGCAACACGGATCTCTTTCAGAGTCCCAGTGTCCGTAGTCTTGTATCTTTTACTTGTTAGGACGTGCTCTTCCTCAGGGATTACCCTCTCTTCGAGAATGGTCCTATCTCTATTCATATTCTCCAAAACGAGACACCTACAATTAAGACGGAGAATCACGGACTAACTGCGCTCTAGAGGTTCCTGAAATTTGACAAGCCAGAAGAACCGCGACCTTAACATCTTTCCTTTCAACCTTCTTCAGGCTCGTGAGTAACGGTTTGGAACTGACCGGTCTCCTTACGGAACCTGTACACAGTAGGATGTTGAAGAGGGCGCCTGGGTGTTGCTCTAGTTCTTACTTGCCTTCTGCTAAGTTGCTGCCCTAACAGACCAAGCCTCAACAGCCCACAGAAGACCAGAAGCGCAAAGAACGGCACAAAGAATAGAAGACCTCCAATGAAGCCACCTAACCCATGCGTCTTCACTAGCAGCGAAGTGTAACCCGCACTCGAAACCATCAAAGCAGGGAACAAGGCAAAGAAAGGCCCTAAGAGGTAAGCTAGTCCCGAGTTGTCTTCACCTCTTAGAAGTAGCTTGCAGCCTGCTGTCATTAAGATCGCCAAAGGAACGAACACCAGTAAGAACACAACCAACAATTTTTCCTCACCTCCATAACTTCAAGGAAAGAAGCGTTTGACAGTACTATTCAGAAAAGGTCGAAGATCGAACTGACTCTTGATCCTTGGATTGAAATTCGATTATCTATGATTAGAGATCTTAGTGGTTAGGTAATGCTCTTGCCTCAACCACACGGTATCCTCTGAACCTTGACCCGATATCTTGTAGGGTGTTCGGTATGCTTTGATCTTCGAGTATGTCTGATTCTTGTTTTCTCGGAAACGGCGATCTTGTGGCTTGTTTGGCAGCCGTGGATCTCTGGGTTCTTGTGATCGTAGCAGAAGCAGCGGCCACATATTTTGCAACGGTATGGGAAGGTATCTAGCGTCTGCATGCAGTGCTCGCAGACGTTCTTCAACAATACGTGTGTGGGCTTGAGAAGTATGCGGGAGAGAGCAATAGGCTTCCCTGTGGCCTGCTCATATATTCTCTGAGCTATCTTTACGGCTACTTCATCGCATCTCTTAGAGGGTAGGCTAGCATCGGTTATTGTAACCCGGATGCTGTGCTCCCCAATCGAAACTAGAGCCTTCTCATCCTTCACGCCGACATCTTCCGTAAACTCATTCGGTAGCTTAACCTCAAAGAGTGTTGCCGGAGCCCGCACGTCCTCAAAAGTGTGAACGCTCACCGGTGTCCATTGGAGTCCCTCCAGAGCCTCTCTTCTGTCCGGTTGAACTACCGTGGCGGTTTGAGTCATCGATCGCTGCGCGATCCTCATCAGCTCCTCAAGACGAATATCGGTTCCGTAGAAGCTAACATCATATGAGAACTTGGACAAACATTCACCTCCCGCTGAACCCGAAATGCTCCTTTACCTGTCTGATGAAATCCTCGGAGTTTGAACTGGCAAGTTCCCAACTTGGAAAGGGAGGCCTATTGTCGTAACGAGGATTGGGAAGTGTTGGGGCTGGAGGCTCAGGAAGGACACTTCGAGGCGAACTGCTTTCTTGACTTGTGATCCTTCGATTCACTATTCTCGGCAGAGTTGTTCTTTGTTGAGCTCTATATTGGGCTGAATGAGTGAGTCTTGCATAGACCCAGCTTCCTCTGATGATGGCTCGGCATTTGTCGCAGAACAGATGTTCAAGCGATATCTGCTTTCCATCATGCTTCCCTAGCGTATGAAACATTAAACAAGATTCCTGACCACAGTGGTCGGCGTCGCAGACATGTCCGAGCTCATGTAGAGTTATCAAAGCTACGCGGCTTGTGTCATCCATCCATCTGACCCATGCGCCTCTGTGGGGCTCTGATCCTTGCCCCAAAATGGCTTCATCATCACTTATTCCTGACCTTGTGAACACCACGGCGACAACCGGCTCTCCACGCTCTAGGAATTGATCTGAGATTCTCAGCAAGTCTTCGACAGTAGTCTCATCCACAGATCGAGAAACAGGTTCGGTGAAGGCTGTGAAATCAACTCCCAGAGCTTCGCCTACCTCATCTCCTACTTTTGCCACATCTTCTATCTGGATGTCAGGTGTCAACCTGAACAGGTAGAGGCGCAAATTTGTCCTACTCCTTGAAGCCTAGGCCTGCTCTTACCTCGTCTATCGCTGCCGAGAAATGCCTCATCTCTAAAGCTGGATCTGGGTCGTTGTTGTCTTTCACATATTCGCAGAATGCTTTGAGAGAAGCGGATCTTACTGTCCTCTCTATGTCTGCTCCAACCATCCTGTCGGTCAGCTCTGCCAGCCTCTCAACCTTGATGCCCTCTGCGAGAGGCATCTTGACTTCTGCTAGGTGAACCTTGAAGATCTCCAGCCTTGCCTCGTAGTCTGGTCTCGGAACGTAGAAGTGGTGCTCTATGCGTCCTGATCTCAGGAATGCGCTGTCTACTATGTCGGGCCTGTTGGTTGTGCAGATAAGGAAAACGTCATGAATCTCCTCTACTCCATCCAACTGCTGAAGCAACTCGTTCAATCCAGAATCTAGGGCCCTGCCTGCCTCACCTACTCCACCGGCACGAGTAGACGCAATAGATTCAACCTCATCCACAATCAATACGACAGGAGCAGCTTTCCTAGCGACTTCGAAGGTCTTAGAGATGTTCTGTTCGTACTCGCCGAACCATTTGCTCTTTAGCTTCGCTCCCCTGACGACAATGACTTTGACCTTTGCCTCGTTTGCGATCCCTTTTGCAAGAAGAGTCTTGCCAGTGCCAGGATCTCCATATAGAAGTATTCCTTTTGGCACTTTGATTCCATACTTCCTCGCCTCTGGTTTTCTTCTCCATGGAATGAGTACGAGTTCCTCTATCCTGTTCTTCAGCTCTCTGTATCCACCGATCTGATTCCATTTGATCTTCGGAATCTCCACTATTATTTCTCTGCCACAGGAAGGAGTGATTCGCTTCAATCCTTCCATGAAATCGGCCATGTTAACCATCATTTGGTTTGATACATTTTCAGGAATTGTTCCGTCAGGTCTGAATTGACCGCGATGTCTCCTAATGCAACTGAACGCTGCCTCACTGCAGAGCTGTCTCAGGTCAGCACCTGAGTAGCCGTGCGTTGTCTCCGCAAGCTCAGTTAGATCAACATCCTCTTCCAGAGGCATATACCTAGTATGAATCTTCAAGATCTCTAAGCGGGCATTCTCGTTAGGTATGGGAATCTCGATCTCGCGGTCAAAGCGTCCAGGTCTTCGGAGAGCAGGATCTATGGCGTTGGGTCTGTTGGTTGCCGCCATCACTATTACTTGCCCTCTCGATTTCACCCCGTCTAGGAGCTCCAACAGGATTCCCACAGTTCTCCGCTCATCAGGGCTGACGGAGTCCTCTCTCTTAGGAACGAAAGAATCGAGTTCATCGATGAATATGATGCTGGGCTGATGCTGCTCCGCTTCGGCAAAGAGTTCCCTCAGTCTTCTCTCGTTTTCCCCGTAGCCAGCGGCTAACTGGCTCGCTCCTGTACCTATGAAGTATGCTCCGCTCTCGTTTGCCACGGCCTTGGCGAGAAGGGTTTTCCCGCAACCCGGATAGCCGTGAAGAAGAACGCCTTTCGGAGGATCTATGCCCAGCCTCTCGAAGAGCCTCGGATTTCTGATTGGGATTTCAATCTGTTCTCTGACTTTTTCTACGATCTCCCTCATGCCGCCTACGTCGTCGTAGGTGACCGATGACGTTCTTCTGATCTCAGCTTGCCCATACTCTCTATTGACCACGAACTCTGTGTCTTGGACTACTTGCACAATGCCAGCTGGTTTCGTCTCAACAACTATGACTCTGGTGAATCTCTGTGGATTGTTATCGCCAAATATCGGCCTAAAAGTTCGCCTTCCTACCTCAATCAAGTCCCCGGCGTTCAGATAGAACCCAGTAAGCAACCCTCTGAGGGCGTCTATGTCTGCCTCTAGGACTTGACCCTCTTCCGCAGGCCCGATGATGACCTTCTTTGCAGGCTCCTTCTTCTCCAGTCGATTCAGCTGAATGTTTTCATCCCAATGTGCATCGGCGTTGGTTCTAACGGTTCTACCCAGGTAGACAACGAGATCTCTCATGCCCTCTATGGATTCGACTACTGCAACTGTGGTTCTTGTTCCTGTGACCTGTACGGGGTCGCCGACCTTCAAGCCCAAAGCTTCAGCGACGGGTTTTGACAAGCATATTGAATACGGCTTTGTGCACGGGCCTTCACCCCTCATCACACTTGCGGAAACAGCGTCTGGCATTCTAGTCAACCTCACAGATTGAACACTGAAACCGGTCTTCGTGTTCTTCTTGGCATCGCGTATGGTGTGGCCATTGTTTCTATGTTGGATACCGACCTGCCTCGTATCTGCACGTAGCAATAGCGCTGGTCTTCCCAAACCAGAGCTTCCTCGGCGACGATTATTCTCCTCTCAGCGCTCCAAAGGTCTTCATGCACAATCATCGTGTTACGTGTTCTACTATTGAATTCACCAGACAGCTTGTCAAATCTTCCCAGTACATCATCGCTGTAGATACTGAGTCTACCACGGCCGTTTCGGCTATTCCATTCTAAGCTCATGGCACTCAACCTTCGATCTCGTCAAGTTGATTGGTTCGAGGATTGTACCTCAGTATGCTGTTGGAAACAGGCCTGTTACTGAAAACTTGCAGTCTGTACCTTGCCCAGTTGATAGTCGATACGAGAAATATGACAATGAAGAGAGAAATCAGGGGTATTGCAATAACCGAAAGAAAGCTCGAAAGCCAACTTGAGGAAAGCATTGAGGCAGCGGACAAGAAAGATGGGATAGCAAACGCATAGCCTGCGCTTCTCATGCGTCCGCGAAAAACTCGCTAGATACACTCAACATGATAACTGAAACTAGGAACAAAACAGCTAGGAACGATAAGAAAGAGAAATCAGTTATAGCTCATCCCACTCTCCGGTCCATTTGTCGAAACGGTATCTTCTTGATGGAGAAGAGATCGATGAGGGATTACGTATGCCTACATAGGGTTCTTCGCCAATCCTACTCAATGAAGATAAGAAAGCATCACACGGCTCTCGATTCGTGGAGCTAAACCTGTAAGTGCTGAGAGTCAAGTCATCATCGTCATAATTAGGCTTCTCAGTTATGACATCGCACGCTAACTTACCCATCAATGCGAACAGAGCTATCGCTACCAAATCATCAAGGATAAACAAAATGTCACCTCCGAAAACTTGTTTCGCTTTGCAGGGTTCTTGTGAAACTGCAGAAAACGCACATCTGTATGCGGCTCCGTTGAGCTGCGTAGGAGATCCACATCGTTCGCGTCCGTTTCCCTCATGTTTTGCATCCCTCTTTTGTCATCTTTTCCAGAAGACGGACGCCCCAATAGCTCTGGAATTCTGGCTGCTATCCTCTCAAGCTATGAATTAACCGACCTCTATCAGGAAGAGGTTGAAAGCTCTAGAACCGTAGAAGGCAAAGGCCAAACAATTTCCCGCTATCGGTGTATCTGAACCTTTGCGCTCTTCTTTTGCGGAAGGACTTTACAAGGCTGAGAGATTTCTCTCTCACTGGGTGAGTCGTCAGTCAGCCGGACGAATGCGATAAGAACCAACTTGTGATGAAAAGTGTTACAACGTCATTTTTCAGCAAGAACTTCCAAACCTTTCAGGAAGTCGCTTGGTTTGGTCTTGAGCATCCGCAGGAATTCGTTCTCCTTTCTACGCAATGTTGGTAGTATTTCAGCTCTAGTTTGTCTTCGAGTTCGAGAAGGATCAAAGTGGATTCGTGTATCAATTACCAATCCGGTCGGCTTGTAGCAAAAGACGATTGTTCTTCCTGTCATTTTGGCTCGAAGCCTAGGAATTCTGTGTCCGTCCTCGTTATCATACGTCAAGTCGCCGATTTCCTCGCAGTTGTGAAGAATACGACCCTTGTATTTGCCTTGCTCTATTGCCAGGCCATATGATTCCTTGAGAACAAGACGCATCGCATAGAATACTGTGTCTCCGAGGTGGGGACCGAGGAGCTCTACTTCAAGATATGGATCAATAGAATTCATGTAGATGCCTTGCCTCTCAAAGACTGACATCACATAAAGTCTCGGAAAGACACTCATACCTGGTATACGGTGACGATCCAGACTGCGAAGCAGACTTCTTATTTCATGAATTACTCGTTCGGTGGCTCCCTCCCTCCTTATTAGGGCTGAAAGTTGGAGAATCTGGACCCTCATGATTCGTTTCGAAAACCCGTCCATAGTGGAAGGGTGTCTCCCCAGGTGACTAAGCCTATTCTGAATCGGCCACATATTTTCCACCAAGGAAGCAGCCAAAAAAGCTGCGCAGGTGCTGGCACCAGCACCTCGACGAAAGCTCAAGAGACACCGTTAATGTCTTATCCTGGGATATATCAGAAAATATGCCATAGAGGCGACTCGGAGCGGATATATCGCGTTCTACCAGATGAAAAAGACAGATGCAATATTGGCGATACGGAATCTTCTGGGCGAACCAATGAGCGTAAGATCTTCTCTAAGTAGACTTCAAAGACTTGATACGTCACACGATGTTATCCAGACTGCAACAACACTTCGACAGAACCTTCTGCCACTTAAGATCCTGTGGTTCTTGGGACTCAATCCAAGCAGCACTCGATATAGAATTGCCAGGGACCTCAAAACGCCACACTCGAGCACCGTAAAAGTCGTTGCTGAGATGAGCAGAAACGGTCTGATAAGAGTAGTCGACTCGTATAGGGCAGGAACGGGATTGACAGCTTTATCATATGGGATTACATCGTTTGGTATGATACCGCTGATAAGTCTCTACAGCGCAACATTTCCCGCCAGCAAAGGCACCATTCGTGAACTGGCGGAAGAGGTTCGTGAAAACTTCCAAGAATTGACTAGCACAGCGAGCCATCTTCCACTCGTGGGGATCTTTCTTCAAAAATGGATCTTTCTTGAAACAGAGGATGTCGCTGTAGAAGTCGCTGCAAGGTTGTCGAGACTATTTAGAATCCATCTTCCTGATATCATCGAAATAGCCTCTGGGATGGCGTTTGGAAAATACGCAGAGTTGACTGCATTCAAAGATACGGATCGCCAACAGCCGCGTAGTGTGAAAGCAGAGGAAATACTCAACGCGGACAATCTGGACAATCAGGATTCAGAAACACTATCGGAAGCAGTTCAGTACATCGAGAAGGAGTTCAAGTTCTTGATAACCCGAGACATTGTTGACAGTCATTTTCATGAATACTATCGGTTTTCACCTAGGCGCCCTGGCGGGAGACTTCTAAGGGTTTTCCTATCTGACCCAGATTTGAAGCAACTTCTTCTTCACTACGTTCTTGAGTACAAACTCAGGCTTGGTAGTGACGTGCGCAAGCTTGAAGACCTAGAGAGGGATCTAAGAAGACATTGAAGTAGAGCACGAAAATGCAATATCATGACTTGACCAGTGGACTACATCTCTGAACGAGCTCTCGAAATCCAGAAGTGAGAGTTGGGCTTGAAGTACGTATAGTTTCGCTTAGGCGACCTATCCCAATCTGACTGGGGAGTCTTTGCCGTCTGAAGCGGCCTTCTCTGGGCAGAAGACGGAACATATTTCTTTCTTGTTCGAAACACTGCTCAGGTGTGCCGTTTCAAAGACGACATGGGCCCAGAAGAGCTTCTTGGCTATGCCATTTAGGGGTTGCGATCTACTAGGATACAACTGTACCCAATTGGCGCATTTTCAGATTTGGTGCAGAGAAGACACAGATGTACCTTGAAGGCGGTTTGTCGCAGTGAGTCTTGCAAAAGGAGAGATGCTACACTTCAGTGATTATGAGTGGAGAGAGCAGTCACGAGACTACTATCTATTTATTCTAATAAGACCAAATATTGAATGATGGCGTTTTGGGATAGATGGTTCAAGAGAGAAGAGTCTAGGGTTCAATCTACGCAGCCTAGCGCAAGTGATCGGGAGCAAGTCAAACAATGGATTCAGAACATTAATGATTCACTCACAGGCATGAAGGAAGAACTGCAAAAGGTACCGTCTCAAACAGTGGCCGCATTCAGTGAGAGTTTCCAGGATAGAAGCGGTGACGTGTTGAGTAAGCTGGATGCCCTGCCCGAGAAAGTAATCGAACCTCTTAGGGCGATCATAGACCTTTCAAAGCGGGAAGTCCTAGCCGAACTAGTGCGCATTAGTTCGCGCTATGGTGCGCATGATTCGCACGGTTCGAATAGTGCGCAAAGGCAGACTGAAAGACCTATCCAAGAGATAACAAAGGAACTGACGGGCAAACAGAAGAGGCTTCTAGCGATCCTGTTGGACTCAGGATTCCTCTCATACGCAGAAATTGGGGAGAAGCTTGGCATAACCCATGAATCAGCAAAGAACCTAGTGAACAGACTCCTCAAGGATGCAGAAAAGGCAAGGCTGTTGTCGAAGCAGGAGATAGACGAGGCTATCAGAGTCGGCGTTTCCAACGAGGTTCAGGATGAGATACTGAAGAAGAAGTACCGAACCGTATCGAACGATTCGGTATGATTCGGCGAATGGTGCGAACGGTTCGCTGTCTTGATACTCAGTAAACTCGACCAAGCTCTGCGAGTGCTAGCGGAGTGCCACTAAGAGTCCCTGCAAACATCGATATCTCCAGACAATGCCCTCATGGCATGAAGTGATTGCATCCGCCTAGCTAATGTTCCTCCATTACTGTGATACTTGAAGCGTTGCGCAGAGACAGAAGTTTCACTCTGTGGTCATTCCATCCCATAAGCGTCGAGAAGCTATCACACAAGATTGAAACGAGGCATGCTTGCGGGCTTGAAACCAACTCTTGGGCGCTATCAGATACTCCCACTTCTCTGGTTGGTGGATGCAGCTTGGCGGCGTCAATCCCGAGGCCATTTCGCACCATTTTATTATTCCTCTCACTTTACAGCCAAAGTGATTACTCCATAGTGCGTGAGGCAGTTCATCTACTATTTCAACTAGATGCATACGGTCCCTAGTCTTGACGATAAAATCCGTCACAGTCACTTGCCAATAACTCCGCTCATCTAAGAAGGGAATGACGAACTGATGTCTCTTGTCGAGCTTGGAGTATGCAAGAACGCTGCGTGACCGCTCGAACATGTGCACTATGCCCATTCCGTCGCTCGTACTAGGCATCTCAAGCTTAGGGTAGATGCACTTGGATGTGTCAACAGCCAAGTTTGGATTGATTGCCAATTGGCCTACATCCGACAGTTTCTTCCAGATTCCAACTAGCTTGTAGTTACGTCGATCAAACGTGTATCTGATCCTCGGGAAAACCTTGTCGACCACAAAAAGGAACACGTCGGGATCGAATAGCGCTTGGCAGTTCTCAGACTTGCTATAGTCTATTTCTCTATCAAACAAATGCCTTGATATATATCGGTCAATGGCTTCCGCAATATCCTTCAGATGATGTGGCGGCAATTTCCCTCTCGGATCCATGCGTTCGACAAACTTTGAAGCACTTTCGAGAAAGTCCTGGTAGCTGAGGGGCCCAGTTTCAGAATCTCGTTTCGCTGACTCTCTCTTTATGGTTTCAAAATCTCTGCGGACATAGGCACTATTCGAGAAGTCTATCTTGCCCACATCGAATATGCCTTCTCCCTCGGAAATGTGCAAGGGCCACGCCATGTCGTATTCCGGTAGCCTCGAATGTATGACCTGCACATGCACTCGTTGTGGTTTGTCGGGCATTCTAGAAAACAGAATAGCATGGTCAGTTTTGCTGTCGGCTGTTAGCAGGAGATCTAGAAAACGTTGACAGGACTTCACTGCCAACACCTCAGATGGTGCGTATATTATGATTGTCCCCGCCGCTGAGACCAACAAGCTAACTGTCCTCCAGTGAAGGGCTTCGTCAGGGAAATGCTCTTGACCGAATCTGCAAAGAAGTGTAGGAGAAATGTCAGGGCTGTAGTCCAGCGCGGCTACGGCTCCACGATTCTTGGAGAAATACTCCACTAGATCTTCTAGGGATATGCCCTTAGTCAGTCTAGCAAGAACCATAATGTTCGAAATCGAGATGCGCATTTCGTTCCAACTGTACGTCGGACTGTACGGCCTGGAGGGGATATCCTTGGCAAACCGAACGTTTTCATCTCTACTGAAGGAGATCAGATCTTTCCATCCAACTTGTCGAGCGAATTCCTGCACGATTGCCTTAGCAGCCTTGAATCCCGTGACTCCAAGAATGATGACCTTTCCTGAATTGAAGGCGACAAGAGTCCCATTACCATACTTGGTTCTGGTTCTAAAGATGAGTCCTGGAAATAGAGTCGGACTGTAGTCCGCAAGTCCTTTGAGAGACAAAAACACAGCAACCAGTTCTAGGTCACGTTTGAAATTCGTTACGTAGGTCGCACTTACGATCTCAAGCGAAGACACAAACGGGTATTGAGCTGGATCAAATGACATCTTGCGTGTTCGTTGTTTATGAAATCGACTCAAGAGATAAAGAATCGCTCTGGCCAATCTGTCATCGTCAAGAACATGTTCGTGCAAGAACGTTTGCGCTCTTGCTACAAGTTCAGATATTGATAACTCGTAGGGCAAATACCCAAGCCTTTGTATTAGCTCAATGTCTTCAAGTAGGTGTATGAACCTCTCTTTGTCGCTGCATGGTTCGGCAGATGTTGTCTGCTCTGTGGCACTCGCCCACCTCCGCTTTAGCCTGTGATAGATAACATTGTGGCTGACCCCAAAGATCTTGGCTAAGTCGCGATAGGAGCAGAATTGTGACAGATATCTGATGTTGTGGTCTGCACACGCAGAGACAGATGAAGGCCTCCCTCTCTTGTGTGGCGAATCAAGTCCTGTTACTGGCAAGTGCAAACTGCTCAGACTTCCTTTAGCGTCCCTTTGATGTCGAGAAGAGACTCAACTAGACCACGAAGTGAGCCAACCAGTCCTTCCGCAAGGAAAGTCAGACACCAAAGGCCGACTAGAAAAACGTTTAGTTCTAGAACCGTGCGAACGAACATGTTGGCGGATAGGTTGAATTGTCTAGCGAGAACAAAGAAGCATACTACAGGCACCAAAGGCCTGCATCGATCCGTCGCTCGCCGCAGGTTACCTGATACTATGTCCCAAACCCGTATGTTCACTTGTAACCTAATATAATATAGAAGCGGAGGTGAAAGTCGCAGATGAAGGCATTCGAGTCGACTCTTCTGTCGCAATTTCCAGCACAGTTGAACCTATTCGGAGAATTCGGTTCCTTTTTGCCCCGCTCTTTCATCTTTGAGCCCGATATCGATCAGATGGAGTGTCCGCTGAAGGGAGACGAGCATTTTTGTGACAGCCTCTTGTTCGCAGTACACGTAAGATAGACGCGTCGCACGCGGCCTTCCCAGGACATGAAGGTCCGTGCAATACAAGCAAACCAAGGCTGTACCTCATAGATTCTACCTATCGGTTGGTTCGCTCTGACTACATCTCACATCTAGAAGGACGAGAACGGGGTCGCTTCTAGCTGGATGACTACCATCCGATGTGGTGTATCTTCATCTTGGGCTACCTTTCTAACAGCTAAGTCTAACTGGCTCAGAGCCATGTCTGTACTCAACGGCAAAACTCGATCACCTTGGAAGCTGTACTAGGTTGTTGGGCGAACAGGGTTACGGTACGATGGGGTCAGAAAGCCTATGGTCCGCTGGGCGAAGAGAGCGGGCAACTGGCAAGGCCTAATGTTAGGTTTCATGCTACCTCACGATTTTGCGACCAACGGCTTAAAATAGGTTACGGGGTTGTTACTAGAACAACACCTTCTCTCTTACAATCGGATTCTTCGAGTATGTCACCATCCCTGACGAGTCTTCATACCTGAATATCATCTGCTCTTGAACCATCTGCTCAAGATATTTGTGGACCGTCTCCCATCTCAACTGAGGTCGGTTCAATAGCTCTCGGAGTCTAACAGTTATCGTCCAAGTTCTGAGGTCACAGCCGGCCTCGTCCAAGACTTGTAGAATCTTCGGTACCAGTAGCCTGCCAATAGGCTTAGGTCCAGTCTTCATGTCTAGTATTTGGCGCTGCAAGCATAAATAGAAGAAAACAATCGAAACGCCTAACAGATCACAGAGAATAATCGAAACCCGTAACGAATTGCCGAAAACTGCCGAAGCGGATAACAGGGAAGTGAAGGGAACAGGTAGTAAGCAGGAGGCTTAGTCAAAGGAGGATAAGGCACGCGATACGCATGATATGGTACGTGGTTCGTGTTGTGACAGTAGGGTAGTAACAGTATTTTGTTCGGCAAGTATAGGTAGTAGAGGGCTCTTCTGGAGCAGTCATACTATGCCTATCAATTCTGTTAGCGATTTCTAGAGTTCCATGAGTTCTTCTGTGTGTTTGAAGTAGACTATCTTTCTAACCAGTTCCTCTTGGCCTTTCGCGATCTCGTAGAAGGCAGGGTTTGTCTTTGGTTGCTTTCTCAGTAAACCAAGCACCGTGAGCCGTTTGAGCCGCCTGCATATTGTCATCTTCGACACTTCAATACCTCTTCTCTTGAACAGCAACCATATCGAATGAAGCGACTGAGTGGTCGTATCGAGAGGATAGTCCAGCTTTGTCAAGAAAGAGCTGAGTATCTTGAAGTCATACCAGTCAAACTGGCTGCAAAACTGTTCGAAAGACGACTGCTGCTGAAGGATCTCGTGCGTGAGCTTCATTATTCACTATTTGTTGTCAGAGCATAAATAGATTCATGGTCGAGCGGTGGTGAAAGGGATGGAACGCAGGGCAACAGAACGCCGGAAACGTAATGAAAGGCGGTGAATCAACCATTGTTTTTATAGAGCGTATGACGGAAGACAAAGTGGGGAGACCCTTTGACTACGCCAACTGATCTCCTTCCATTGATCTTCCAATTAAATGTCGGCTTCGTGATCGTATTCCTTCTCATCTGGTGGTATATGTGGAAGAACATTGCCAGAAGAGGTCGCATGCCGAGGACAACTGGCGAAGTGAACGTTGCGATCTTCTACCTCCTGTTTGCTATAGTGTTGGCTTTTATCATCTTCAATATTCTCGGATGGGCTATATACCGTACGTGATTGTGGACATTGCCCATCAGCCGGACAGATTCCTCCAGACAAGGCAATACTACACTCTGCCCATGTATTCGCAACATAAATGAGTGCACGATCGAGCGTGGCTCAACTATTTACGTGAAGAAAACCAATTATGATTAGGAGTTTTTTGGCTGAGGCCAGATCAACATACGTGAGTTCATGTCAAGAACGGTAATCGAAGGAAAGGCAGCACTAGGACACAGTTGCCCCGAATGCGGCGCAGAGCTAGTTACTGTCAGAGAAGAGGATCACACGGAATACGGCGGAGGATACTACCTGTACTTTCTAAGATGCAAGAACGACCACAGATGGCTACGAGTAATAACTCAATACGATGAAGCTCCGCCGGTTTTGATGAGCGGCTGGGAGAAAGAGTAGCGATGTCCGAGGGGCCGCGCTGAAAGAATAGGTGTAGATGTGGTTGATAGCGACGAACATAAGCATTCCAAGAAGAAATTCGAGCTTGTTCCAGTTGAAAGAATCAAACTCAGCAAGTTCACGGTCAGAAAGACGCTAGATGACAGGAGCCTAGGCGAACTTTCCTCATCTATAGAGCAACACGGAGTCATTGAGCCCGTAATCCTGAGACCTAGTAGAGAAGCCTACGAGGTAGTCGCTGGGGCCAGGAGATTTCTTGCAGCCAAGAGAAGCGGTCTGAAGAGCATTCCGGCCCTAGTACGAAGGCTAAGCGATTCTGAGGCCTTTGAGCTGCTGATGGCTGAGAACCTGCAGCGGGAAGACTTCAGCCCTATCGAGATCGCTTCGCTACTGAGGCACGCAGTCGAGAAGCTTGGCTATAGTCAGAGGCAACTAGCCAAGAAGATAGGGAAGGACGTGGCTTGGGTCAACCGTCACATAAAGCTCTTGGAGCTTCCAAGACCTCTTCAATTGATGTTGACACGTGGCAACACCCTCACTGAAGGGCATACCAGACACATGCTTACTCTCAGCGGAGAGAAGCAGATCGAGATTGCAAAGACGATTGCAGAGGAGAACCTCACAACACGCGAGACTGAGATGCTCGTACGACGGCTGAAAGCCGCGCCATCCCTAGATAAGCAAGTAACACCGCGAGAGGCTCAAGCACATCCGAACATAGAAATCAACGACCTAGACCCTGCCAATTGGAAAGAATACAGTGACCAACAGTATCTCCAGTTCTACTCAGTCTGGCCAGTCACAAGAAGGCACGATCCCTTCTTCGGTGTCAATGGAACAATTTACAGCGGCTGCTTTCCATTAATTGTGCCAGTCAACTGCATCCTCAGATATACGAAGGAGAATGAGCTTGTTCTTGATCCGTTTGTAGGAAGCGGAACCACACTTGTCGCTTGTGCTATGCTGAGACGACTTGGCATTGGCGTAGATATCAACCCGGAAGCAGAGATAGCGAAAGAGAAGCGGTTCAAGGCTGTACTAGAGAAAGATTCCTCATTAGCTGAGTGGCTGGAGAGGCAGAAGTTCATGGAAGGCGATTCCAGAGACCTATCCTTCATTCAGGATTCTTCTGTGGACTTGATTATCGCTCATCCACCATACCTTGACATGATGGACTACGGTGAGAAGGGAACGTATGCCGATATCAAGGAATACGTATGTTCCTTAGAGGATAGCTTCAAAGAGATGCTCAGGGTTCTGAAGCTAGGCAGGTACTGCTGTATTCAGATTGCTCCCTACGCAGCAAGGCACCTACCTCTCCACCACATCCTCTTAGAGAAGGCTTTGAGCGTAGGGTTCGAGTTTATCGACGAGATAGTTTTGGCCTTTCTCGCAGACTACATAGGCTACTCATCATCCGTTTCTGGACGTGACACAGCGATTCTGCATAAGGAGGCTTTCGCGAAATGGTTCAGCATAGCCCACAATGTCTACCACCACAACCACGAGTACCTTCTGATCTTGAGGAAACCGGCGTAAGCTAGTTATGCACGTCATAGGAACCCATCGGCTTTAAGCCCTTGAAACGCCAAGTATCTTCAGAAACGAAGTCCCAATCGTAGAATAGCCAAAAGCATGATTGCATGGCGTTTGATCTCCCAGAGGGCACGACAGCTCATCCAGTTAACAAGAGAAGAAAGAGTAGGATTCTGGTTTCTGTCTGGGATTTCGGCGCAGTCTTTCCCCAAAGTGAAAGGGAACACTACGTCTGTAATGATCATCCGGCGAAGATGAGACCTTGCTTGGCAAGAGCGATCTTGCAGTTGTTCGGAGAATCCCCTGTTCTAGAGCCTATGGCAGGTATAGGCACAACTCTAGTTGAGGCTATGCTTCTGGGAATGGATGCTGTGGGCATAGAGTATGAGAAGAAGTTTGTTGATCAGGCCAGCAGGAACATCACTCATGCAAGGAAACTATCCCCCAATAGGAGTTTTGGCAAGGCTGTTTGTATCAGAGGTGACGCAAGAGATCTTTCATGCCTCAACACTCACAGAGTTAACAGCGTGATATTTTCTCCTCCTTACTTCAACGCAGTTGAGTCTGTCAGCCCGGGCTCTCAAGATCCTGAAGGCGGACATCTAGAAAGGCAGCATAGGCTAGCAAGAGAAGGAAAAAGTGGCTACGGTTCCAAAAATAATATTGGACACCTGCGAAACTATGGGTTCGGCTCAATAGTCTTCTCCCCACCCTACTACGGTGTGATGGATGCAAAGAGACACGTGGGTGGGATATCATCAAGAGACGAGTCGCTGGCCAGAACCGGCTCTTACTCAAACGACGAAACAAACCTAGGCAACTCTAGAAACTATGGAACAAGTGAGCTAGATCCGACGCGTATTCCTTCAGAGCAATCAGCAGGCCAAACGTACCTCGGACAGATGTTGAAGGTATACATGGAGTGCCACAGAGTATTGAGGCCTGGCAAGTTTATGGTAGTTGTAGTGAAGGATATCAGGCGAAAGAATCTCACCGTACCTCTAGGCGCAGACACCATTAAGCTCTGCCAGCTTGCAGGGTTTGAACTCTTTGACATCATAGTCAACAAGATGTATTTCCCCAGCTTCTGGGTCTTGGACAGGGCAATAAAAGATCAAAGGAAAGGAATCCTACATCCGCTTAAGACGCACGAATATGTGCTTGTGTTCAAGAAAAAGCATCCATCAGCTTTAAGCTTCAACAACTCCAAATAGTATTATGTCTGATCTGCTCTCGCCTTTTCTGGAGTTTATCAAGAGTCTACTGGGCGAAATCCCCTCTGAAGGAGCCATACCATACTTCGCTCCGTTCTACAATCTGACAGTCATACTCTGGATGGCCGCCATAGCTGCTATTCTTGTAGCTCCTTTCTGGAAGAGGTTCAGAGGATTCGCTGTGTTTCTAACTTGGCTTGCGATCTTCGCAACCTTGGTGCAGAGAGGAGCGTCATCTGAACGTGGGGAAATTGACGCGCTGTCAGCGCTATTCAACATCTCATTCTCAACAGCGATACTGATCATATTCGTCATACTGACGCTGTGGGTATTCACGAGGTTACTAGGCAGGAAGAAGGTGATATCAACGCCAAAGGTGAGCTAGTGAATGTTCTACGTAGCCTGAGAAAGGCGATCACATGGTTTTTGGTAGAGGTTGGACTGCTATCGATCGGATACTGCGGCCTTGTGCTATGGAGCGGCACATTCGTGACTGGCCTACTGCTTGGAGATGCCTTGCTCCTTGCCTTCCTAACGATACTTTTCATTCTGGATTGCGTAGTTGCATCAAGAAGCGAATCTGAAGACCAAGAAGAGGCTCAACCATCTCCTGTTGTTGCCCAAACCAAGAAAGACCTTGTTCTCAAGTATCTCAAGACGATCGGTAGCTTAACCTCTGGTCAACTTGCATCTCTATTGGAGATTGATGTTCGAAACCTATCCAAATTCATCAACCCGCTGATTCAGGCCGGAATCGTCACTGCCAGAAAGCAGGGAAAGACCTTCCTCTACAGCCTCAGGACCACGCATACACTCTTGCATACACATAATCGTCATAATTCCCTAGAAGGACCCGATTATGCAGGTCACATTGAGCTACCAAAATGGCACATTAAGCTGCCGAAAGAAGGCAATATGCTAGGCCGAGTAGCTCTGGACGATTGGAAGCTGGGCGAATTCTTCTACCTGCCATTGAGCAAATACGCGCAGAAAGGAATACTGGTCTCTGGCGCCAGCGGAGCAGGAAAAACTGTTGCTGCTAAGGTGATTGTGGAAGAGTTGCTTGAGGATGATATTCCTGTCTTGGTTTTTGACTATACTAGGCAGTGGCAACGGCTGCTAGAGAAGAATACCGACGATAAGATGCTTGATCGCTATGCCGAGTTTGGCATGAGGCGCAGCCCGAAAGGGTTCAAGGGTCAGATAGTTCAGTCGATACCTGACTTGGACAACCTGCTAGCGTCGAAAGAAGCTACAGTAGTAGACCTCTCCGATGCCTACGATAGCTCTGAAAGGGTCGATAGGGTTGCCCATATACTTGACCAGATGCTCGAATACTTTCAATTCCAAGCCGACTCCGAAGAGCTGAGGCTACTAATCGTTGTAGAAGAAGCGCATTTGTGGACCTCGAAGGATTTGCCGAAGGCTGCTATCCGATTCTTGGATAGCGCTGTAAGACTACTAAGGAAGAAAGGGATTGGAGTCATGTTGGTTTCACAGAAGATCAGCGACTTCGATCCAGCTATGAGGTCAGCGATGAACATCAGCATTCTATTCAGAACGAAATACGAAGGAGATCTGAAAGCGATTGGAAGAATGCTTGGGAACGAGATGTCTGCGATTATTCCAAAGCTACCAGTGGGTTATTCTGTCTTTCATTTGGCAGATGTCGGAGACTCGTTCGTGGTTGCGTGGCGCCCAACGTACTCACAACCCTAGCATCTTAGATGAGAAAAAGCACAGCTTCCTCAATGTCGCAGTAGCTACCTTCAGTAGAGTCTCTGTTGTTATTCGAGATATTCTGTGGGGTCCGCGACTCTTGCCTCTTTGAACGCCTTCTTACGGTTAATGCATGATTCGCACTTGCCGCAGTGTTTGGGTCCATTCAAGTAGCAGGACCACGTAAGGTCAAAAGGGACGCCGAGCTCTGTCCCTAGCTTGATCAGTTCCGACTTCGGAATGTTGCTGAAAGGAGCTTCGATGACCATATCTCTGCCAGTTCCTAGTTTCGCAGTTGCTTCAAAGGACCTGTAGAATTCCTTTCTACAATCAGGATAGAATGGTTCGTCTGAACCCTGAGCGCCATAGAAGACACTTGCGGCTCCAACAGCCACAGCATAGGCAACTGCTATGGAAAGGAAAATGGCGTTTCTGAAAGGGACTATGATTGGTTGACTGAAGCCAGAGGTCATGGGAATGTTCTCATCGACTAGTGAGGTCACTCCAGCGAAGATCTCCTTCAATGAGGAAAGGTCTACTACTTTGATGGGAACTCCCAGCGTTTCTGCTATTCGCGTAGCGTATTCGACTTCTCTCGTTGCAATCTGCCCATACTTGCAGGTTATCGCATAAACGTCGTATCCTTGGTTTTTTGCCCAGTATGCAATTGCCGAGGAGTCTGGCCCACCACTGAGAACAACCACACATTTCCTCTCCTGAGTCATTTTCTCACCACCACTTGAATCTTGCTTCGATGAGTTTGAACAGGCAGGCTCCGATGAAGCACACTATTTGTTCGCTCATGAGCAAGTATGGAAAGGTTGCGAACATCGGTAGATTGAACAGTTGGCTGAGCATCCAACTGACGCTTATTGGTATTATTATAGCGATAACGACACCCGCAACGAAATACTTGTTCCCGAATGGCTTAGCCACTAGATAGCCAAGTATTCCTGCAAGAAAGCTCATGATAGGCATAAAGACGAGTTCATACGGCCCAGCGAATGGGCTGAAGATGTTTCCGACGACTACTCCAATCGCATAGCCGAGCGCCAGTATCCATTTTCTTGCGATGCCTGGCCTTAGCACGCCGGCCACTCTGAACTGCAACGCATAGAACGACACGGGAGCAAACAAATAGACCAAAACTGCATATAGAGCGGCAAAGACTGCCACTAACGACAAGTCTCTACTACTTATCTTCAAGCTCTTACCTCCCTACTCCGGGGTTTCTTGGGCGCAACGGGTGGAAGGCCCCACTCACGCGCCTTAACCGAACTGATACGAGGGCCTAGTTAAGACTTGTCGTTCCCCAAGTCCAAGCTTGGGCTTTGATCCGCAACAACCCTATCGAGATGGGCAATCGAAACTGCTATTTTGAATTCCCGTGCAGTATTGCTATGGCGAATCATATGTCTCGCAAACCGATTCTCCTATTACTGCCCTGCACCAACATCAAACCCTACAGTAGATCTCCAAGTTGGAAGTTCGTTCTCAATCACATTGGCCGATATCGCGACGTATTCGACGTAGCTGCTGTTGATTGCATCACAGATAGAAGAACACGAAGACCATTCGGTATCGTTCATGAACGCCAACAGAGCCTTGTGGTTGGAAGAGACGAGCATCCAGATCCAGAGAAACTTGATGATCTGGTGGTGGAAATCGAGAAGAAACTAGGGCGCTTAGCTCCGAGATATGATCATATCATCGCTTACCTCAATGTAAGAACCTACTGGCAAGCAATAGAGCGGATCCAAGACCAATTCAATATCACGATGCTCCCGAAGGCATACAGAAGACGAAAGAAGTGGAATAGTCATGTTATGCATATGGGTCCGATTGGCATGTTCAAGAAATCGATCAAGCAACTTGAAAGGGAGATTGAGCTCAGGCTGGAAGGGAAATCGCGAAAGTGAAGTTCTTCTGGCCATTCTGGTTTGCTGACCATCTTTCTTTTCCGTTTGACCCGTGGAAGGATGAATGGCCTAGGGGAAGAGAGAACTGGAGATTCCTATGGGAACTGGATTGGAAGTTTCTACCGTTTGATGGAATACTGATTTCAAGGCCGAATATTGAGCGTGCAAAATTGTGGAAAGCACGGATCGAGAAAGACGGGCTTCGTCGGGCCCTTAGACTTCCTGCGAATATTCCGGCGTTTTGCGATTGCGGTGCTTGGTCCTATATCAAGGAAGTGAAACCGCCTTACGAACCAATTGAAACGTTGGACTTCTACAACAAAATAGGTGTAAGCCTTGCGTGCACTGTGGATCACATCGTATTGCCAGGAACCGAATCTGACAGGGAGCGACGGCAGGAAATCACGCTACGAAACGCCGAGAGGATGAAGCAGAAGTGGGATTCGGATCCTGAAAGGTACAGTTTCGAACTAGTCGGGGTCGCGCAGGGATGGGACAACGAAAGTTACTATCAATCGACGAAGGAAATTCTTGATATGGGCTTTGACTATATTGCACTGGGGGGGCAGGCCAGGAGTCCAAGCAAGACCACGATCTCAATGCTAGCAAGGTGCAATGAATTATGGATGAGAGAAAAGGCGCGAGTTCACATCTTCGGCTTGGCGAGATGGAGTTTGTTTGAAGCGTATCGCGAGTTTGGAGTGACATCCTTTGACGGAGCATATCATCGTAGAGCCTGGATTTCAGGAACGCGCAACTACGAGTTGGGTAACAAGGCGTACACCGCGGTTAGAATTCCCCTCTCTCACAAGTCCGAGGCTTACAAGAGAACAACGAGAGAACAACTGGTCTTTGATGGCCTGAGGCAATTAGACGAGCGCAAGATCGGCGTCTCAGCCTTCCTGAACACATTGTACTCTTATGATGCGAAGCGCTGCGAATCATTCTCTGTCGAATATAAGCGCACGTTGCTTGACCGTCCTTGGGAGAAGTGCGGCTGCCCTGTGTGCAAAGGTATTGGAGTCCATATCTGCATATTCAGAACCAGCGAGAGAAACATGCGACGTGCCTTTCACAACCTTTGGAACTTTTACGCCCAATTCAAACAAAAATATGGCGATCCCAAGCCCTCGCAGGAAGAAGCCAAATTAAAGCGGTGGTTCATTCAAGAATAGTTTGGTTCTCATCGACTTCTTGACAGCGCTGACAGCAGTGCGCAACCTGGCTGATTTCCTTGCGCGACTCTCAATCAAGCTTTCAAACCACCCTTCTTTCTTAGCTATTTCGATAAGTTTGAGTTCGTTCTTCATGACGTAATAGTTGTGAAGAGCCAAATGTGCCACGCTCTCAGCCTTTGGCCGCTGGAAGTACTCAACCTGCTTAACGTCGATGCACACAGGACACGAGCAGGGAAGTTCTCCGGAGAGCACTCTCCTCCTTGGATGTTTGCTAGAATAGTGTGTTCCAAGATAAGCCATGCCTCCTTGGGGGAGATGATACTCGCGCCACTTCGCTCCACCCAGAAATTTTGAAGAATCGAAACTCTCTACTCCAATCATGGACATGAGATACAGTGTATCATATCCGCCGACTCCCAGCACATGAACGGGTTTTGTCGAATACTTCTTTACGACAGTAAGCATTTTTGCGAAACTCTCCAGATTTGCGACACCGTAAGGTATCATTGTGCCAATCGCTATTCCGTCAAATTCCTTTCGCTCATACTTCCTGACCAAAAGAGCGACGTTACCGAAATCTCCTTCATGAGTCGCTACGGCGTAGATTTTCGGTCTTTCATCAAATCCTCTGCCATAAGCCAGTCCTAATATCGCGTTCTGATAAGTCTGCTCTACATTGCCTGGCACATCGAGCGTAAAGGCGACATGGGCGCAGTGACGCTGGAAATCGTAAACACTGAACACATCCAACTTGGGCGAATGCTTGTTTCCTATCTGAAAGCCAGAACTGTCAATCCAGAGTCTTGCTTCTTCAGGAATCCCCAAGACATTCTTGATTAACGATGGATTCTTGAGTCTAACATGAGTGTATGAGAAAAGTGCATCGTGTGCGTCGTCGATGATTTTCCAGAGGATAATTCTGCGCTTGACCGAGTCGTCCCACGGGCAAGGCACGAATCTCATGATGCATCGAGCCTATACACTCTCCTGAGCAAGAGCTTAACCTTTTCGATGCCCGCTAGAACAGTCCGTGGAAATCGTTCTTCAGCGGGATCGGTTTCGGTAGACCTTTGACTTTCAGATATGTGTAGTGTTGATCCTCCATCAAACCGGCTCCGCCGCCGGCCCTGTCCTCAGCCCACCATTCATGGCCACAGGTCTCGGTAAACTCTTTGATCAACTCGTCTCTATCGGTCTCGCTAAGCCAGACAGGAGGGTATTTTGCCAACTCTTCTCTTATCGACTGGGCGTTTATTAGGTCCATTTTCTTGATCAATGCGTTTCTAAAAGTCACTCCGTACTTCCGTTCAATCAATCGTGGAATTATCTCACTCAGGTAACTGCTTACAGCGGCCATCTGGTAGTTATGCAACGAGTCGACATGGAGCCTCAATGTTGCCTTCTTACGGTTACTGCCCATAGATCCGATTATCGCCAATGAGTAGCGGTCATGTTCCCAAGGAGTCGTCAGTAGTTGGGCGATGCAGTACATTGACATCGTTCCACGTTCATCAATGATTTCAGATAGTTCGTCGAGGCTCAGCGCCGGCCGGTTCGGATTCTCCGTTTGTGCTTTCTTAAGACCCCAAAGCATTAGCCTAGTGCCCTCCATCTCATGACTGAATCCGCGGTCCTTCGGCCTGTACCCACCGGCAATGATCCCAGTTCCAAGCGCCGCTAGCAGGTCGCGCTTTTCATGTAGGTTTTTCGATACGAGGTTCAACCAGTCGTAGAGCCTGAGTTTTTCCGTGTTTTCCGTAGTTTCATACGCAAACCGAAAGTATTTCAGCATCAAAACTGTGTCCCGGGCTGATTTCTCAGGAACTCCTTGCTTGAGCAGATGCGCCCTTAGTTCGGACTTGAATGCTTGCCCATCTTGGCTTCTCATGTGTTGAAGAGCCAAGGCCAATGCTTGGCAAGTTACGGGCTGGGCGCTTACACGGCTTTGACCTGATGCCTTGCTCCACTTGACATACTTTATCAACGCTGACCCACTTCGATGTCGAGGCACTTGATGAGATTCTGGTTTTCCAAGAGATGTCTCAATTGCCTCGCACGATCTTGCTCAATATGAAGTTCGTCAGCGATAGCCTTGTCAACACCAGCGGTCTTGAACTTAGATCTGGCATCCCTGGCGGCACCCATGAGGAGAGTTCTGAGCCTGTCGAAAACATTCTTCTGAGAGTCTACCTGCGATAAGGCAACAGCAAGATTTTCTATGTAGCCATCGTAGTTGCGAGACATCTCGTTGCGTTCCGCTCTTTCAAGAAACCTTTCGGTTTGCTTGATCGAACTAACAAGTTGGTCTGCAGCAGGAGACTGCCCTAGGGCATTCAGCAATTCCTCTGCCTGTTTCAAAGCCTCTAACTGTTTCCTTACAAATGGTACCTTGTCATCAGTAGCCTTCCTGAGAAATATTGGCAGACTGTCGACACTAATGTGAACCATCTTGCCTTCTTCGACTGCTTTTTTTGCCAAGGTGATCTTGGAAGCGATGTCTCTCATATGGGCTGACAGTTCGAGTTTATCGGCCTGCTCCTTGTTTCTGCTGGTGAAGTCAGCGATCTCCTTGAAGGCCTCTTCTGCTATCCTTATGTTCATCTCTGCCTTTCCAAACTCTTTTAACTCGGCGACTAACCTTTGCTCCACTGTCTTGAACTTGCTTTGGATATTTCGCATCATGCTTTCTACGCCCTCCGCGTTGAATGCTGTAAGTTTCTTCTCGGCACCGTCCAAAAGTGCCCGCACCTCTTCGATTAGCCCCTTGATTTCGGCTGCTTTCGGCTTGGAGAGTCGCTTGCTCACTTCAGAGTTGTCTGCGACTTTGAGGTAGCGCTCCATTTCAGTCTTCGCGTGAGACAATTCTCGCTTAGCCTCGAGCCATCTGCCCACGAAAGTATTGGCACCGTCGATCGCCATCAAGGCAAGAACCTCCGCATGACTCATCAGGCGCAATCTGTGGAAATCGTCGTCCGACTTGTTTTCTGCCTTCTCAATTAGTTGTTGTGTTTGGTCTAGATGGATTTCGGCCGCTGCAACCGTAGCCTTGACAAAACGCTTGAAATCGTCGTCTTCTAGCGAGACTTTGTTTTCCTTCAGTTTTTCAGAAATCGTCTCGCTGATTCGCTTCTCCGCTCGTTTGATTGAGATTTCCGCTTGAGGCAAATGCTCTTCGGGAGTAAGCGATCTGTAGAATCTACGCGGTCCTTCTTGAATGCACTGCATGTAGCCCTTCCCTTCCATGCCTTTTGCAATAGCGTAGATGCTGTTCCCTTTCGGTGAGTAACCAAAGAAGCAATTCTTGAGTTCGTCAGTTCCCGGATTGCGGCCTTTCTGGGTGTCGCGGATGGTTCTAACTAGCTGATATAGTTCTCGTTCGTATGGGATAACCGGCGGAATGTAGTATTTGTCGGTCCCCCTTCTTGTTGCGAAACCTTGATCGACTAGAGCATCAAGAAGTTTCACAGTGTCACGCGTCACCTTATCTTGGAAATCTTCAGGATTAGCGTACTTTCCGGTTTTCGCCTCTGCGTAATGAGCCTTTGTTTCCTCGACTAAGTCGTGGTGTGCACTAACGAAACCTATGGCATCCTTTGCTGTGAACTCTTCATCGGTGAAGCGCTTGGTTAACAGAGAATAGATCCCCCATTGAACTTCCTTGGTTAGCCCCTTTACCTCCCATTTGTACGGAATAGTCTTTCCGGCCTTTCGCAGGTTTCGAATGGTTTCGTCCACCCTTGCGCTTAGGCCAGATTTCTCAGCAACTAGTCGTTCTGCAGTCTTGATCTCTGCGGCTGGGCCCGTCATCTTAGTTAGACCTACAAACTCGCGCAAATCATCATGTCCCAGAGCAAGAGGGATCACAACTTCTCGCCATTCTATTCCCCGATAGATCTTGGCCGCGCAGACTTTGTCCAGTAGTCTCCGAAGATCTTGGGCTTCAACGGGCATCACGAAAACAATGAGATCACCATTGAGTTCGGACCAGACGTCCAGCACATCTGCGATGTTCTTCTCTTCTGCGTTCTCGCTGTCTGCATACACTAATAGAACTTGGAACTCGACGTTTGGTTCGGAATAGACTGATGCAGCGCCTACTGAAGCGGCCTTCAACTGAACCCCGTGGTCCTCGAATTTCTCCTGAAGTGACCCAAAAACTTCGGTTGAATCCCTGATTGAAACAATAGCGTCGAGTGAGGCAGTGACGCTCTTGAGCACGCTTTCGGGAGTCACCTCAACAACAATGCCTCTCTTGGCAACGTCTAGTGCACGACGAGCCGATGGATATTTCGCCTCGACTTCCAGTCCCGCTACGGATTTCGGCAGTCGCTCGCCCTTCCAGGCTATGCTTTGCACCGCCTCCGTCGCAAGTTGGGCGTCTATCTCTGCCAAATTTCTGTATAGCATCTCCTCCCAAGCCCAATGCAACGCCGCGAGTGAGAACCCCGGGTTTCCATGGGTCAGACCGTAGACTACGTCGAAGGCATCTTTGTCCACATACTTCTGGACATTCTTGTCGTAGCCTTCGGCCAGTTCGAGAAGTTCGGCCGGAGAGGTTAGATGTGGAAGGTCGATGGTCACGGCACGTCTCAAAAGGGCCTCCTTAGTTTCATGAACCAAACTATCAATTGCTTTTGGTGTTACACCAAGCACTGTAATGACCGGCCCGAGTTGCCTGTCTGTGAATTGACGAATGACGCTAAACAGTCGCGCGTAACCGTCGACATATTTGGCATAGTCGGTGACTGACTCTTCCAACTCATCTAGTATAATCGCAATTGCGTCGGCGCCGTTGACTACAGCAGCATTCGCTGCAGCGCGCCAGATGTATATCTTCTTCAGCAATTCGTCCTTTTCGACGACATTCTTTTCGGCGTCGCTGACGGCTTTCTCGACCACTTCTTTGATTTCATCCTTGACTTCGGTGCAAAGTCGCTGAATCATTACGTCAAGAAAATTCATCGGATTCAAAACCATGGCGTGCAACGGTTGGTAGATTGCGACGAGAAACGCTTTTCGATCACTTTTACCTTCCTTGACTCTGATCCGGCCTTTTCGACAGTCGTTGTAGAACAAGGTCAAGGTTAGAGTCTTTCCAGATCCGAATTCTCCTCGAAGGAAAAGAAGTTCAGGCTTACCCTTCATCATCGGGTGACCAAGTTCGTCGGTGACAGTCTCGCCACCGTGGCTGATCACTGATCGACAAAGTTCCTCGATCCTCTCAAGAGCTCCACCTTGAGAAGGGAGGCTCACTTGGACGTCTACTTCGACTCCTGGTCTAGTGATCCCACTTGAGGGGAATGGGTTCTTTCTATCGCGCGCCATCTCTCTCACATTCCTCTAAGTACACAAACACCTATTTAAAGCGTCGCATCTTCGGATTGTTAGCCTAGACAAAATCGCCCTCAGCAGGGATTAGCGCCATATCACTTGATCTTGTTCTCGTCCGTCGACCTTTGTGGTGCGAAGGCACAAGCAATTAGTCATCCTCAGAAGGAGGGGGGAGGGGTCCGTGCCTAGAACACCCCGTACGCTATTGGTTGCCCCCCCCTATAGAGATGTACGTGCAGAAAGCGTTATTGCGAAGGTTTATAAGGCCCCGCGAGCAATCTACGAGCAGAGACCGAGCCAGGTGCTCGGACCAATGGATGAGGTGAACAACTTGATCGAGGTCCATCAATCGGCGAACGGCCTCAGGGTCGTCAAACGCGAATTCGTCGTGAAAGGTAGCAAACTCGAGGTATCCAGGCAAGTCGTCGTAACAACCAAGCCGCAATCCAATGGTGAGTTCGGAATCACGCTCAAAGCGTTATCTCACCCAGCGGCTCTGACTATATTCCAGGAACGTAAGGCACCTCTCGACTTAGACTGCACGAACGAAGACATTGATTCTGCCCTCGGTAAAGTCGAGGATGTACGCATTATGCAAGAGAAACTGCAATTGCCTAATCCAATGCAGCGCATGTTCTTCCGCGACGAGGACTTTGCAGCTCTTATCACAGCCGGCACAACTTTCAATGCTGATCACGTTCTCTCAGTGGTGAGTCTCGTGAGAACTGGCAAGGCACTCGGTCTTGCCACAATTTCATACATGTACGACAAGACCGCAGAAGAAGCGGACCAATTCCTTCGGCGACTTTCGTTATATTACCCAGTACGCTACGCCGACAATCGCTTAGAACCACTTACCAAGAGGGGGCTTGAAGCACTCTATGAAAGCTAGTCTGGATATCAAGTTCGCAGAGAGCGCGAGAAGGAACGCGCTCTCTGACTTCAGTGAAATCCAGAGCTGTATCAACCCTCACATGATGAAAGCTAAGCCGCGTGTGCGAATATGGCAAGACAAGGCCGGCTTCAGGATCGAAACCTACGAAGACCAGAACTTTCTTCCGCAACATCACAAACTCGAACTCAAGGATCTGCTTGGTGAGAGCCACCACGACTATATGAAGAGATACAATCGCAAGTGCGATGATCATGGAGAAGTCAAAACGGTGCTGCGTCTGATGGAAGGATCGGACCCACTCAGGTCGATACGAATGCCCTACACTAGTTTCAGATTGCACAATTCCATCAGACTATGTGGTGTGGACAGTGCTCTTGCCACTGTGGACCAATTCGATGACATTCTCTCCATCGTGTCGGCAGACGCTCATCTACTCAAAGGCAGCCGTGACAACTTCGCCAGTAGGACAGACCTGTTTGTACTGAACCCGAAAGTTGTTCGGAAAGACCATGAGGACAAGATTATGACAATTGAACGGCGGGCTGAGATCCCTGAACACATTGGTAAGGCAATGCGAGAACTTGAGTATGCACTCGCCTACACACACGGCCGTAACAATGTCGTCATTATGGACGGAACCATTTCAGGCCAAGACAAGGTTTTCACCAACGCGATGGTAGCGAAGGGCGTCATGTTCGTTTCGGTTGTAAAGAACCCGGTTAGCCGGATGGTCGCAGACTGGTATCCTGATCTGTTCAGTGAGCATGGATATGAATATGTCGGCATCGACGCGGTTGCATTCAACGACATTCTTCCGCCGGGCACAAGATCACCGTTGATTTTCCACGAAATGGTATCGAAGCCTATTTCGTGGTCCTCGAAAGTGTTTGCCTATTTGAAACCGGACATCCCTGGAACCACTGTGCTGAGAGTCGAAGTTCCCTCAGATTATGCGTACATGGCAGAGAAAATTGTTGAGATTGTTCACTCAGCATGCTTAGCCAATGGTGACGCGCTGAATTGCACCGCTTTACCAGTAGTTAATGCAGAGTATGCAGCAAGAGCCATGTTGCCCGATCCTTTCGACATAGCCGAGGACTTGAAAGCAACATTAGCTGCAGAATCGATGGTTACAAGGATGCAGGGGAGTTACAACAGCCGCCGCTCAATGTCCGAATGGAGGCCACCACGATGATGCAGACAAAGAAACGTTTTGTAGGAACGATCTACACGGACGACAAGCATCCCGCAACAGCCGCGAGGGTCTATCTGCAGCAGACGCTCAAGCATGACGCAATACTACCAGGCGATTTCTTGGTAATCAGCGAGCCTAGTGACGACACGAAGTATTTCGCGAAAGTTGACGATATACACGAGACTCCGCTATACGTGCGCAACCCAGACTCTATAGTGTTCCTCTCCCGTCACTTGGACAATCAAGACAAAGATCTGACTGAACTTTCAAATCTTCCTGACGCGAAGAAGGAGACGAAAATAATCATCAGAGCTCAACTGCACAGAGTTGAGACGAGATCAACCATTACTGGTCCAGGGCTAAGGCCGTCAGCTGTCTCAGTGTTCAGGCTCGCAGATGCTGATGAGATTGGAGCACTACTCAACTTCCCTGAAGTCGGTTTCCCGCTTTTCCTTGTAAGGTCCAACGGAGAACTCTATATTGACTCTCGGAACAAACCCGTTATTCCGCGGATCGACTCGAAAGCACCGTTGACTGGAATGCTATCGGTAGGCAGCCCCGGCTCGGGCAAGACCATGTTCAACGGTGCCTTCGCATGGTGGTATTCACATCACGGTTGGTCGGCGATCGTCATTAACAACAAGGCTGACGACCTGCTCTATCTCGACAGGCCTGCGCCGTACAATGATACAAACTGGAAACATCTGGAATGGCAGCCACAGGGAGTTCCGTCATTTCAAGTCATCTATCCACAGGTCAACGGTTGCTCGCGCATGAACGGCAATACTATTCCATTCACATTCGACACAGACCAACTCCAGCCAGAAGCGCTGACCGCACTTATCGATTTCAGTGAGCGCGGCATAATCCATCTTCCAAACCTATTTAGACAGTGGCGAGATACGCGGAGCGGAACTCTGCTCGACTTTATTGAATATCTTGAGTCTGGAACAAGGCAAGGCTTCTACGTGCACTATCCCCTACGAGTAAATGGAAGACCAGTAGACCTTCGGGTGCATGCTGCTACAATCGACTCGGCTGTTTCTGTGCTGCAAAGCTACTCCCACTACTTTGATGGACAGGGAACAATGCCGACAGCGGCTGACATAGTAGAGTCCGGGCTGGTCACTTCGTTTGATCTGTCCAGAGCTGACCCAATCATTAGCAAACTGATGATTCAACACTACCTCCACGCGATAAGGACCCACCAGAGAATGATGCTCACCTCCGACGAGAACGCAGATCTTGTGCCCCTGCTGTTCGAGGTGGACGAGGCTCATCAATTCTTCAAGAGATATGGAAACGATGAGCTCAGCCGGACCATAGAACTTGAACTTGAAACTCATATCAAACTCAGCAGATCAATGAAAGTAGCTACAGTCCTTTCATCGCAGCTCGGTTCAGAGCTTCATCCAGCAGCAAATCGGCTAGCTACAGTGAAAATGGTGATGCGAAGCGATCGCACAGAACTCAAATCGCTAGGCCTCGCGCTCAGTGACTCAGAACTCGGAGCAATTGAAAATTTCAGTCCGGGAACTGCACAGCTAAGGGATGGATTCAGAATGAAGGTCCCAATGTATGTCAAGGTGCCGATGTGTCCCGCCGAGGTGAGGGGACAGACCTGAAGCAGGGAAAAGATACCACACTAGGTGAACATGCCAAACTGAGACAACGCGGAGGGTGGCGGCATGATTCGTTGGAATGACTTCGTGAGTGTAGTGCATACTAGTCTGGACAGAGACATCAGTAAGAGAAAAGACCCAGATCAACACCGCGCCATCAGATCTCCTTCGAGACAATCCTTGTTCATCGTAGCTGGCCCTGGTAGCGGTAAGACAACAGTCATCTCATTGAGAGTCCTCAAACTCATCCTTGTGGATGGTTTTGATCCTTCCTGCATCCTCGTGACCACCTTCACAAACAAAGCTGCGGACGAATTGAGGTCGAGAATTCTGGGCTGGGGAGACCGACTGAGACAAGCGTTCCTCGGAAGTAGTTCATATTTCGATCTGCAACAGCAATTGCACACACTGAATCTAAACCGCGTCGTCACGGGAACTCTAGACAGCATATCAGAGGAGATTTTGACAGCGTTTCGTGCGCCTGGGGCGTCGCCACCTGTTGTGATTGAGGATTTTGCATCGAATGCGCTAATAATAAGAGGTGGTCTATTTGCTCGGGGTAGACACAATAGCGGCCCTCTTAGGGATTACGTTGCCGATCTAAGGGGAACTCGCTGGGGGCTCAATGTATCTGAGATCAGCGCGAGTCTAAGGGAAATTAGGGAGAGGTTTGTCCAAGACCAGATAGACAGTTCTCAGTACAGGGCTGCAGGCAGACATCCCGGTTTTCAGGTAGCTTGTGATGCAATAGATGACTACACGAGTGAATTGGAGAGTCGCGGTCTTTCGGATTTTGTCAGATTAGAGCAGGATTTTCTCGGTCAACTTCGGTCTGGTACACTCGGCAGATTCCTCAAACAGATCAGGTTTGTGCTAGTTGACGAATATCAAGACACGAATTTGCTGCAGGAGCAAATCTACTTTGAACTGGCGAGAGCAACTCAACAAAACGAAGGAAGCATCACGGTTGTCGGAGACGACGATCAATCGCTATACCGATTCCGGGGAGCGACCGTCGACCTTTTCCAGTCTTTTCCAAGAAGAATCAAAAGGCAACTAGGAATCGACCCGTTTGTCATCCATCTTTCTCGTAACTATCGTTCTACGAAAAGAATAGTTGATTTCTGTAATAGATTCATTGGCTTAGACCAGGATTTTCAAAATGCCCGAGTCGTAGGCAAACCGTCGATTGCCCCGGCGCGTCGCGGACGATTTACGAACTATCCATTGCTCGGCATGTTTAGAAGAGACGTTTCCATTCTTGCACGGGATTTGGCCCAGTTCATTTATCAGACGATACATGGTAGAGGGTTTTCATTACACGTTCAAGCCAATCATTACTCAATTCGAATCAATCCCAGAGGTTCGCCGGCGGATGTTGCATTACTCTGCAGCTCGCCTCAGGAGTTGGACCCCCAAGGCTCACCGCGACTCCCATTTCTGTTGCGCCGTGAATTGAGCAGATTCACCGTACCTATTCGGATTTTCAACCCAAGAGGTCAGAGGCTGCCAGAGATCAGAGATGTTCAAGTGTTGTGCGGATTGGTTTTGGAGTGCATAGATCCAGATTCAGTGGTGCAGAACACCATACGAAACCTACCCCAGGACGCCAGAGTTGTGCTTGATACATGGAGGACGACGGCAATGAACTTTATCAGAAACAATCCCGGCCTTGGGTCCCGGTACACGCTGCGGCAATTCGTCAACGCATGGAAAAGAAGAACTGCACTAGGTGTGAGACGCCCGAGCCGTGAGGTCCCTCTAGTCGATTTGATCTATAAACTAGTCACATGGATTCCAAGTATGCAGAACGACATTGAGGGAATCGTCTATCTAGAAGCGATTACACGTACAGTAACTCAATCTGCGCTGTTGAGCGAGTTTGGCAGTCAGATAATCTTTGACCAGAATGATCCTGATTCAATTGGTTCTGTCAAAGAGGTCCTATGGGATGTTCTCGTGCCAATCGCCACAGGTGCAATAGAAGTCAATGAGGATCTTCTCGAAACCTTGCCATCTGATAGGATAAATGTGATGTCAATACATCAGGCAAAGGGACTGGAATTCCCGTTGGTCGTAGTAGATGTGGGTTCTGACTTTAGGACAGATCATCATGCTCACGCCTTCAAACGATTCCCAAGGAAAGGAGCTAAACCACATAATATGGAAGATGAATTCAGAAGATACTCCCAAATGGGCCGGCCTTCTCGGAAACCATTGGACAGAGCGTTTGACGATTTGGTGAGACAATATTTCGTTGCCTATAGTAGAGCTCAAGACGTTTTGTTGTTTGCAGGCCTTGATTCTGTCAGAGAGCACATTCCAAACATTGCTACTGGATGGGACCGGCGCGGAAACTGGCGTTTCAGACAGGGTTTGCGAAACCTGACACATATTTAGGTGGAAATCATGCCGTTGTCTGCTCGGCCCAGACCTTACGTGATTCCTGAATATAGTTTGACAGGTGATCTACTAGCATATCTTACCTGTGGTCTGCAGTATAGATATCACAACAAAGGATCACTGCCTCCATCGACACCGGTCCAACTGTGGTTTGGGGAGTTCATTCACAGTGTGATGGAAGAAGCATACCGTAGATGGCAGCAAGATGAACGGAACCGACGATTCCCTTGGAACTGGATTCCAGATATTCGAGAAATCGAACTTGAAATAGACAGACGGCTGAGAAGCAAGGGGCTGCACCCTACTCCCCGACTCTTTTGCCCCTACAATGCTTCTACATCTATGCAAGGGATGTGCCCTAGTACCGGACACCCACACAAGTTGATTGCAAGCAGCAGAGCTGAAGCCTCAATCAACACATGGGGACCCTATTTGTTTCCATTGATTGATGAGTATGAAGTTAGGTTGAAAGGTATTCGCAATATGCCTAACCATCAGCCGGAGGTAAGTAGATCAGACTATTACGGAATAACCGGAGTAGTTGATGTCATAACTTCTGTGAGACTTCAAAGCTGTGCGCCCGGAAATCTGATCCTTCGCTATCTCCACCAAAACTCGGATGTGCAGGCAATCATAGATAGCTCACCTGCTTCCGAGTACGAAATCCTCATCGATTACAAGGGAATGAGAAGACCTCCTATCAATAGTGATCAATGGCAGCATCATGAATGGCAGATACTAACCTATTCATGGCTGCGCTCTCAATTGCCCGGATCCAGGCGAATATCTGCCGGCATTCTGTTTTACCTTAACGAGTTATCTTTGTCCGCTGGAGACACATCTGCGTTAAGAAGTGATGTAATCAACAGGTCGACAGACATAATGCCGCAAGGCCTGGACCTGTCCAGCCTCATTTCATGGAGACAGAGATCTCCGGTCCCTAGTTTATCCGGGCCTTTCCGGGAAGAGAGATCGATAAGGATCATACCGTGTGACACGAACCGGATTAGGAATGCACTCCAGCAGTTCGATTCAGTTGTGGATCACATTGAAAGCTGCGTTCTTTCTGAAATAGGGGGGAATGGAATTGGGTCTTCTTGGCAACCCAACCCAGACCAAAGAAATTGTACTGCATGCAATTTCAAGACATACTGTCCTAACCCGGCACCTAGACGATACGCTCCTACTGTCCCATAGGGAAAAGAACACATTTCTAAGAATGAAGGTAACGAAAGATTCAAGCTCTGTATCGGCATTCGGCAGATGCCCATGGAGAACAAGACCTGCTGCTTTGCGCAGTAGGTGACGAATGACAGATCTTGTCATGCACGATCGTTAGCCCAGACGCTTTATGTGGAGGCTTGGTAGTCTAGAATTGACTAATGCGATGTCTTGGGAGAGCGCACAAGTCTGTTGTTTACCAAGGATAATTCGGTCTCTAATCTGACTTCATTTGTGGTCAGACTGCTGTATAGTGGAAAAGGAGCTACGCCGAAGGAGAACAGATCATTTGGGATCAGAATCAGGAGACCTAACAGAGATATCTATTTCTCAAGGGAGAATAGAACTGTCGAAATAGAGATTGACGGAAAATGGCATGAATTCCGACTGAGCCCTAGGTTCTGCGAGGAAGGCCCGAAACGCCACTCGTGCACAGAAATACAGGGAAAGCCTTTCCGGGCTCTCGCCATAGTTCACAATCTTGACGCTCCTAGCCCTGCTATTCTGCAGCTAGTTCGCCGGGCGAGAGAATTCCGACTTTCTCCTTTACCTTCTGGATACATTGGCCCTACATGATACACGTCCAACATGAAGAACCGCCCTCCGGCCTCGAGGTTAGGTGGACTAGGCTCCAGGCGAGCAGATTGAGATATGGGATTTTCGCACCGAATTATAGCCTTGGGAACACCTTGCTTTCGTCATTCGCTTGCTATCTTTTCAAAGAATCAAATGAAGGACAGTTCTGGACTGGAATTGTAGATCCTATCAAAAACTGCAAGATCTGGCAGGATTCAGACATCATTCACGTAGAATGCAATGATTTAGTTCAAGAGTATCTGACAAGATATGTTACCGGACTCTGGTCAGACTGCGAAGAATTCCCATCGGAAGTCCTTAGGTTACTAAGCGAAAGAGTTGTTTCGGGAATCAGAGTGCCTTTCCTGTTTAGGAACAGATGGCATGTTCTTCTAGCGGCGCTTCTTTCAATCCATGCGAAAACGGAACTGAGCCGCGCCTGGTTTGCCGCCGTTGCAGAGCGCCCTCCAGAAGAATTAGGTGAAATGAGTCCTCTTGACTTGAGAGAGCTGACAAAAAGGGAAACAGGCGCTTCTGCGGGATATAGAATGCGATATATAGTTGAGACTGTGAACCAGCTTTTTGACCTTTTTCCATGCCAAGATCCGCTAGAACTTCTTGCGAAGATGCCTCCGGCTAGAGTGCGGAATGAACTGCTCAGGATACGAAATATCGGCCCTAAGGTCGCGGATTGCCTTCTGCTGAACGCTTTCGGAGACTTGAATTCGCCTCCTGTAGATGTTCATGTCAGAAGAGTTTCTGAGTATCTTGGTGTTTTGCCAAGACAGATGGGCCTCCCGGAGTCGAACTATTGCAGAGAGTTCTCCTGCTCCCCTGATGATTACCAGAACGTCGGAATCCCTCTGTGCCCGAAGGCTGAAAGGACGCTAGAATATCTACAACATGGTAATGACCTATCTGGGACTTGCATACGCGCTGCCCTAGTGAACAAGTTCGAACAAGCAGGACTTGTTCAGGCGAACTTGTTTCTTTTCGGCCTCAGGCATACTAAGAGTGCCAAGGGAAGAGTTGCTTGTACCCTAGAAGCCTGTCCCCTGCAATCATACTGCGTCAAAGATGTGAGGTTTGATATCGCGGCGAAGAAGCCTTGGCGATCGCGTGCTCGCGTCACTCATGCTGCTCTGCACGAACTTGAGATTCGAAAACTACAGCTCTTCGAACTGTACCCTCAAAGCGAAGCCTCAGCCACACAGATTGCCAAAGAGATCACGCATGAATTGCAGAGCAAGAGATTCAAAGCAGGCGGGCGGAAAACTTTGAGCGCACTGGCAACTTGGTTGGCATGTAGAAAGCTCGGCCTGCCCGTCTTGGCGAATGAAGTAGCTGGATGCTATGGTCTTTCCACTTCTGCATTGTATCACGCTTACACAAAGGCCAATCTAGGTACTGGGGTGACCGCTGAGCCACTGAGTGTTTCCTCACTGGTTGATCGTGCAATCAAATTCTGTCAACTGGATGTTCGTCTCAAAGGATCCGCCGAAAGAATGATTGGCATTCTGAAGGCTGACGGGCGCAACCCAACCTCGGTCGCGGCAGCCGCGGTCTTTCTAAGCTCTGAACAACTCGGCTACAAGGTTACGCAGCGCCAGGTCTGTGACGCTCTTATGATAACCGAGGTCACCCTACGTAATGTCATTAGACGCATCAAGCACAAGAGGAGAAGCACCCAGCACTCGCTACAGTGATTTCATGACAAGAAATGAGTTTCAACTCGTTACTCGAAGTCACTACAGTGGGGGGCCATTCTCTGTCTTAGGCAAGGTTCAATAGAATAGAAGAAGAAAACCTAGAGAGAATTCAGAAGGACAGAGCACCAATCTAGAGGAGGAATTGACGCAATTGGCTGCACCACCAGACGAGATGCGCAAACTGACCGTTGTCAAACAGATGTTTGATCACTTGGTCCAGCTGACCAGCTATGAGGATGAGAAGGCAGGTCGGATACTCGCCTCCATAGCCTTCCTTACAGTGGCAGACGTGACTCTATTTGCGAGCTTTCTAGGTAATCATGTAACATTCAGATGGCTGTCATGGGATCTAATCACGATAGCGTTCGTTGGTTACATTTCTTCGGTAACAGTAGGGACCATCTTCATCCTGATTGCTTTCGGTCCACGTTTCAAACTGCCGCAGAGCTGGAAGCCCGCCGCGGGCGAGCCTAAGTCAGTCTTCTTTTTCAAGTGGATATGCAAAGAGGATCTGAAAGACTGGTGCAAGTACTTCCTCTCTAGTGCCCCTAACATGGTGGAGAAGAAGGCAATAGCAGACCTTGTTTACGAGTGCTACCTGATTGCTGGTAAGATATCTGACAAAGTGACGTGGATCAATCGGGGCAAGATGTTGTTCTACTTTGCAATGCTATGCCTGGTTGCTCAAGCGGCGTTTGGCGCTACTTCGATTCTTCTTGGCAATTGAGTTTGACATCTGATGAAAATCTGTGAGACTGGCATCAGTTGGGTCTTCATCCTTGATGGTGACAACACGCTCTGGGATAGCAATGCCATATTCACGAGAGCCCAAATGGCAGCTCTAGGGAAAATGCCTACCATTGCAGGAAATCTGGCGACCAAGAAAGGCCTTGAGATTCTGAGGCGAATAGACGATAGGTTGATCTCACACTACGGACGGCATGACTATGATTCTAGAGCGTTGTTTCTTGCATTACTCTTGGTTTCGAGAGGTGCTGAAGAAATTCGGGCGCTACGTAAGGCGACAAGAATGCTAGCTACTGGCCTCCCCCCGGATCTGAAGGACGAAGCCGAGTGTTGCGACATAACTTTCCGCAGGGAGTTGCAGAGTGTTCCCCCATTACTCCCAGGAGTGAGGACCACATTGGAAACTCTCAGGCGGAGGCCTTCGTCCATGATCCTCGTTTCTGAAGGGAGTCACTCCCGCATTAGACAGATAATCAGGGCCTTCAGACTAGAGGCATACTTTGACCGTTGGTATGCAGGAAAGAAGACGTATAGCCTCTATAGGCGCGCATTGAGATTCGGATTGATCAAGCTGTCTACACCAACTGGGTCACGGATTAAGACAATGGTTGTGGGCGATTTGCTGGACAAAGACATTCGGATGGGGAATAGAATTGGTGCCACAACCGTTTTCTGCGCAGGTGGCTACAAGTCAGATCAACGTCCGAGAGGGAAGTGGGAGAGACCCAACTATAGAATAAGAAACATACGCGAACTCATTCGAATTGTCAAAAAGGAAGAAGGCCATAGCGACTAGAGCAAATCAGCTCTCGCGACAGTTGGCGGGTATCCTGTCGTTTGAGACTCTTGTAAGGTCAAGAACCCTAGCTTGGGCCTGTCAATAATCCTCTTCTGGTCCTAACTTCTCAACCCGAGCTGGTACGACATTAACAAGAAAGCTCTAGATTTATGAAGCGGTCAGAAGCTTTCTACTCGTATAGGTGAGCTTGCGATTAACCTGATTCGTGAAGTCGGGTACTACTACGCCGGCGGAAAGAACCTAAACATAATCGCCAAGTGCTTGGAAGCAGTGAGAGATACCCCAAAAGACGGCAAGTTTTTCGAGGTCATCGAACACAGATTCAGGGAGCTAGACTTTGTTGATGCTTGGGGAGGTAGCAAGCCCACTTTAGCTCTCTTGGCGAACTGGGGACTTGTTGCACAACCGGGGGCCACTTCCTTCAGCTATACTTCGCCGGAAGACATTCCCTTCGACCTGACTGACAAGGGAAAACATGTAATCCAGACTAATGACAACGAAAGGCAGCAGGTACTTCTTCAACATGCTCTTGAAGACGGTCTATTAGGCTTCCTGCAGTTGATATACGAAAGAAGCAGAGACGGCGAAGCATGCACAAGACAGTGGATAGTCGAAAATTGGAATGAGAAAGTAGGGCTTCCGCTGGGAAAGTGGTCGTCTGCTTTCACAAGAGGTCAAAACGTGGAGACCAGACGGAGTTGGGCGAATGAGTTCAGACTTGTCCAAGAAAGTGGGAGACCCATCAACTTCACCTTGACAGATATGGGTCTAGAAGTCCTAGGAAAATACACCGGAGAAGCGTACAGAAAATTTCCTTCGATGCCAATTGAAGCAAGAAAAGAAGAATATTCGCATTCCGACGCTATCTCTGACCTCCTTAGCATCGGTCAGATAGTCGGGTTTGATACCTATCGCACTCCATCCGTGAATGAGATTCTGCCGGCACAGAAGATGATGAAGCAGAAGGTCAAAGAACTAGACTGCGCGTGGAGACTTTACCACCCATTTACAGGAAGCATTTGGATCCCGATAGAAGTCCAGAAAGGCGGCAGTATAGAAGACTCTCTTTCAAGACTCAACATAATTTCCGAACACGCCCATAGACTAGTGGTGGTCTGCGATCCGAAGGACTCGGAGACAATAAGGGAATTCGCTGAAAGAATGAGGATATCCTCTGAGAAGCTAATACTCTTCACTTTTGACGAAATCAAGGAGATCAAGAGTGCAACAGAAAGAGTCAAAGATATGAAGAAGAAGTTACTGGGAGAGTAGCCACAAGACTTTCCTTGACCGTACCAGACCGCCACACGCCCGAACCCTCAAACGTTAACATATGGAATACTGACTGGGTGTAATGACCAGCAACGTAATCTTGAATGCCATCTTATTTCTTAGAGAAGTCGACGGGACTATGAAGCACCCGACAAAGAAAATTCAATGGGTTTTCATGCTTGACACAGGTGACACACTCTGGGATGAGGAGACGGTATTCACCGGAGCTCAGACTGCCGTCCTATCCGAACTGAGAAAGAACGGGATTCGCTTCGCGAGCGAGGGGGCATTCAATCTTCTCAGAAAATTAGACGATAGACTAATCGAGCACTATGGCTGCTTTGAATATGACTTCAAAGCGCTAGTTTTAGCACTAATATTTTCTTTCAAAGGAGACGCTGAGGATAAGTCTATCCGCAGAGCAACCAGATTGATGAAAGAAGGCATTCCCCAAGACTTAGAGCCGATTGTAACTGCTTGTTACAACGTGCTCAAGAATCAATTACAGAAGATTCCTCGCCTCCACAGAGGAGTGAAAGCAACTCTGAGAACACTTCGAAGCAAACCATCGGTAGTTTGTCTTTTTTCAGAGGGCGACTGCTGTAGAATCGAGAGAGTAATTGCAGCGTTGACGCTCAGGAAATCTTACGATTTTCTATATGTGAGGAAGAAAACTGAGAAACTCTACAGACATGCTCTGCATCGAGCACAAGCGAGACTTCGGATTTCAGGAAAATCGGACTTGAGGGCAATGGTTGTTGGGGATCTATTAGATCGAGACATTCGAATCGGAAAGAAGATTGGAGCCGTGTCTGTTCACCGATTAGGAGGTTACAAACCAGGCCAACGTCCGAGGAACAGGTATGAGAAGCCCGATTATGTAATAGAGCACATACCTGAGTTAGTACGAATCGTCGAGCAAGAAGAGAAGAGAGTACACGAGAGAGTAAGCACTGCCTAGAGGTCTCCTCTTCCTCAAACCTGAGACGTACCTATCTCATGGACAGTATGGTTGGCATATTGGAAAACTGTAATGAATTCAATGCACGTGACTCATGATGTTTTCGGAGTTGTGCGGCCAACGCGTCTCGGTCAGATTTGGCTGACTCCCTGTGAGCGCCGATCTACTGTTGGATCAACCTAGGAAGATCCCGCATGCTCGTGTAGATCATATCACAGGCGTATGTGCGCATGAGATCCAGAGAATCTGTACCGCGTAGGTCTGTGTAGATCCCTACGATTTTCAAACTTGGCTTTAACAGTTTCTTTACGGCATAGGCATAGCCTAACTCAAGCGAAGTGCCGAAACACAAGCCGTCAAGTATACAGATGTAGTAGTCAGCCTTCTCTATTTCGACAATGTCACGTTCGAAGATTGGCTTGAAGAGTTCCTTACGAGTCTCAACTCCGTGCAGGTTCTCTTCCCTGAGCAGTCCTGCATCACGACCTGGAAGAAAGACCTCGAAGCCTTGCCTTTCCAGTTCTGCAGTTATCTCTTGCATTTGCTGTCTTACAGCCTCTGTGATAAGATCCCCTGCCACATAGACCCTTGGCTTCTGAGGAGCCTCTCTGGTCTTTCTTGAGTCGTTCAACTCAGCAGTCACCTACCGCTTTGAGCAGTTTCTGCCTAAAGCCTCTATTGAGATACGCGTATGAGGCCCCCCACGATCCTCCCGTTAGAAGTACGATGAATAGCGATCTATAAGTCAAGACCGGCAAAACTTTGTCAGCAATTTGGAAGATTACGAACGCGACGGCGACAGCCTGCAGTGCCCACCCCACCTTCTGAATCATCACATTGTGCAATTGAGTGGCTTTGGCGAATATCGAATCGATGGCGGCCTTGGCAGAGTCATTCCAACCAGTTACCAACTTCACCAGAGCGTCTGATTCGGTCTTTACAATGGTTAGGGCGTCGCCACAAATCAAATCGAAGACATTTGAATTCGGGTGTCCTCCTTGTTTCTGCCTTATGCGCCTTACCATGCCGCCGATCCTGACCACAGTCTCATGAATTGTAGTTGCTTCTCTGCCTATCTGGATAAGTTCCATCAAGTCCTTGTACCGATCTTTGTAGATTTGGTCGAGTCTGACTACGTCGTAGGGGAGTTCCTCTTTTGGATCGAATCTGCCAACTATCGTTCTCGCCTTGTCAAGTAGATCAAGTAATCTCGGCCTTAGGCCACGCTCAAGAATGTGTGGTGCGAGAAGCGCCAGCGATAGGTCAATGATTCTCTTCTGCACTTCTTCATGACCGAGGTCAACCCCATATACAACATAATCACCTACTGGTGAGAAGATTCGCTCAAGGTAGACCTTCGGAAAAGGTGGAAAAGGAATATCTCTCAAAACTCCTTCCAGACCTCTCTGCTCTTTCTCTAACGGAAGGAACCAAACTGTGGGACGAAATGGCGCGCGTTCCCGAGTGCCCGCTATCAAGTCTGTAAATTCCTTGAGTTGGAGACTGGCCTTGCCTAGAAGTTCTTGTGTTAGACCTTGATAAGCCGGCAAAGATGCTGAAAGCGTCGCTTGACACACGAGGATGTAGCGAATTTTGAGGTGATCAGGAACAGGATCTATAAACACGCCTTTGAGGGACTTCAATTCGAGTAGATCTGATCTGAACTGGTGCCTTTTGAGTACGTCGGACTGGTCTAGAGTCTCCAGACTAGCGTTCGGATAGTCCCAATAAGAGTCAGAAGAAGATGTGGAACCTGAGATATCAGATATGGGCATGCCCACATTTGCCTTGAAGGAGTCAAAGTCGTTCTTTGGGATGTACCTAAAGCAGACGATCCCAGGAAGCAAATTCAATACTCCGGTTGCTGAGATCTGTCGTACTCGACTTATTAATTGAACGAACCTCTCAAGAACACCAATTACACGTCTCAATATGCGATCATCAGTATTGATAGCGGGGGGAGTAAGTCGGGCGCGCTGGATTTCGCAATACATGGTTACAGCCCATTTGCTACAGAACCTTGACTCGTTTAGCCTTCTCTTGCCAGTCCATCAACTGATAGTCAACACGCGGCACACGACGAATCTCGCATTTCCGAGCAGGATTACCGGCGACATGCATTTCTCTGTTGCCAGTGACGACATATACGTAGTACTGGTCGGGGTATCGTTTGGCAACTCTGTACTGATTTCTTGTCAGTGCTACCGGAAGAATGCCGAAGCGTGTCTTAACCTCAATGTATCTTACAGCGCCGGTCTTGCTAGTCAGAGAAGGAGCCAGACAAAATCTGTCCCAGGCCCACAGGAACTCAGACACTCCTATGCATCGGAAAATGCTTCGCAAGTAGAATTTTACTGGTAAACTGGTGCGCGAATCCCACCCCCCGCACCATTTTGGAGCGACGAGGTGAAGGCCTTACTTGGAAACCTTGGGGGACATCAGTGTGAAGTTGCTTTCATATCGTGGATCGTTGAAGAGTTTCTTGTAGAAGAGATGCAGAAGAAAGACGTATCCGGCGTGATCAAAGCAATGGTCGATGAGCCTCTCGTACGCAAGGCCGCAGAAGTCACTGCTTTTACTACTGAGCTAGAGAAGGCTTTTGACTACGTGTGGAAAACATACACTATGCCAATTGTTTACCTAAGAAAATACGATAGTAAAAACCCGATTACTTGCCCCCATTGTCATAAGCCCAATTTCACACTAATTCGCTCTGATCTGAGAAAAGTCAAAATTCGATGTGCCCACTGCGGAAAAATCTTCGATTTTACTCCCTAACAGAAGGGGGCAAGAACGGCCGATGCCCGGATTCAGTTCTTTGGGTGGCTTTGGGCGAACAATCAAGGCCTCTCTCAGGATTCTACAAGGATTCTAAGCGGATATTCTGCGGATCCATAAACCCTCCTCTCGAGATTCCGTTGGTTCAAACCGTGAATGGTTAGCTAACCCCACGCACGATTCACATATACCCAATAACTGTACGTTTGGGAGGGGGCACTATTGAGAACAGCAATTACTCTATTTCCTAGTTAACGCGCGTAGGAGGGGCTCGGCTCCGACAAGGGCAGCATTGATGGCCAAGTGAGCCAGCATTACGACGGCCATGATTGTGAGGGTCCGTCTCGGTCTCTTCTGTTCTACTTTAACGTAAAGAAGAAGTGCCGAAAACAGTCCCGCTAATCCACTGAAGAGCAACACCGAATGAAGGAGAGACATGATACTTACATGATGTTCGATGCCCGCCCCCTCGATCATCCATACTATTCCTTGATAAGGAAGAAAAAGATCGAGGAAAAGGATTATGCCAACAATCGCCTCAATGGTCTTGCTGCGACGCCAGTGCATTGTCTTCCAGTAAAGGACGAGCAGAGTCTCCATGATTGCCACCGAAATCCCCACACGGATTAGGCCCATGATGACCGAGAGAGTGATCATGCGTAGCCATGCCTACACTTTTGCCTGACCTGGGAGTATGTAGTATTAGCGCACGCAGAGTGGCTAACTCCCTTAGGCTTGAGCGATGCCATTGGGAAATAATCTGGCCCACTATTAACTATGACTTTCCATGGCTTAGCTCAAACAAGCCCTAGGGCATCGTCTGGGTTAGCTCCTCAGGTTCGAAGGCAGGCGGCGGATGCACTGGCGGACGTTGGAGATGATCGAGCAATCGAGCCTCTCATTCAAGCTTTGAAGGATGAGAATTCCTTGATCTGAGGGATCGCAAACCGGACTCTGAAGAAGACTGCCGACGCAAGTTCTATAGAGACTCGGGGTCTCTCACGTCTCAGAAAAATGCTCCCTATGTAGGGTTTTACTGGTAAACTGGTGCGCGAATCCCACCCCCACATCAAACTTCTGGTTCGGTGCGGATACAGGTCTGCGGTTTTCGCCTGAGCTCCTGTTCTTGGTCCAATGTGAACTCTCTCAGCTCGTCGATTTCATGGCTTGAGAAGCATTCGGCGGACTCAGGGTTGAAGCATGTGCCTTGTGGAGGCAGAGTTTTGCCGATGGCTGCTTGGCTTTGGCTGATCGCTAGATCCCTCAGGTTGTGGGCTTCAACTCCGTAGCGATTCCAAGCCCCTCGCGAGACGCTTTTCTCGGGAGCGGCGGCCTATGAACAAGAGAGAAATAAGGAGGCGCCTGCCAACCAGTTCATGGGTTCAGTGGGCGGCATACAGAAACAGAGACTAACGCGGGATCTCCCGAGGCTTCTTAACTCGCAACAGGATCAGAGCGCTTGCGACAGCTATAGTAGCAATGGAAAACGCCCCGGCTGGAAACTCTGGGATAATAGTCTCAGTCATATTGAGGTCGCCCCACCCGTTTGGATTCATCAAGTCTGCCAAGATGGATGGGTGCGGCCACCCAATGAAGAAGAGGTTCGCCAATGTTGGCGGGAATCCATCGGTGGCAAAAATACCAGCTCCGTAGACGGTTTTTTGGCCGATGTAGAAGATGGGTACACGCAACTCGTATATGAGGTGGGGGCTCGGATTGTAGGGATCGTTACTGCTGTCCATTGAGCTAGCTCCGATGAACCCTTCAGGATTGGGAAGCCAGTCACTCCATCCACTTCCAGTCCCTTTCCGCGTCATCTGGAAGTACGTGGTCGGCGAATTCCACCTAACGCCAAACAAGTAGTCGTCGATGTGTGGGGCACCGCCTCCGTCATCGTTGGTATCCAAGACTATCGCCGCACCATCATACGGCTTTTCCGGAGTCATTTGCTCTGCATATTCAATGACAGAATCTGTTACGAAGTCAAGAAGCACATAGATGTACTCATTGTCATGCTTTATTCTTATGTACACTGTCTTGGTATCGCTGACGATTTTTTCCTCGGCCGAATCCACCCATTCTGAAGCACTCGTCCATTTGCCATCCACAGCGACAGGATTAACTGAACGGCCACAGAGCAGCGTGCCCTTCTGCGGAATGCCATAAGCGTACACCATAAACTGAGCGAAGAAGGTCAGGACGACAAATACTGCCAGAAACCGACCCCTCTTCATGCCCTCCAAGCCTACCCACCTCTCTTCCCGTTCTGTAGAATCATTTATGGCTTTGTATGTTTGCGCCTTCAACCATGACCCATCCTAACCATCAGCTTCCTTCTTTCGTAATGCTTCCATGCCTATTGCTTCCTCCGCTGGCATGTGTTGATCGAACTAGGTCTGCGTGGCTGCATAGCCTATCGCCGTCGCTGAATCGACTGATGTCTCCGATCTCGCTCTTCGTCTAGCTGTACTATGGTTCGTCAGATTCTTCTGTTGCTTATTTGATAAAGGAATCGATGTTGATCTCCTTCGTTTGGTTAGTAACACGATGAGCATTACGATCGGCACCACAAGACCAAGCGAAATCGCTTCCCAAGGTGGGCCACGAGCCACGGCCCTTTCCTCACTCGTTGTTGCTGTTATCCGTGCCGTTGTCTTCTCCGTTACAGGTTCTCTAGCTTCAATAGAGATCAGATACACAGACGAAGCCTTGATCTTATGAGTCATCGCGAATGGTTCCGATTGAGGGGATTCGAATTTCTCGATGAGTGCTATATCATTCTTGTCATCAATCAAGTATATTTCGCATCCCAAGATCTTCTCTCTCCAAGGAAGGCCGTTGAGTACTAGTCTGAATTCGTCATAATCTGCATCAAAATTGCTGATGAGCACCCTCGCGGTATTGCTACTGTTTGATATCCCTGACAAAACGGCGAAACCTGCATTGTTTGATCCTTGGCAAGCCAATCTTACGGGCGTCTCAAGCATTTTTTTCATTGCGAGAAACGCGTAGGCTGGCTTCTTGAATGTGCCATTGTAATGGAACAGTGAGTAGTAAGGATGATCGGAGCTCCCACGGTACCTGAAGGCTCTCGAGATAGGCGCATCTTGAAGATAGATAAGCGCACATGCTGTCCATGCGGCCCCCCTAGCGTTCCAAAGTTCATCTGGATACGGGCTACCTGCTGAGAAGTTCCACTCAGTGAGGAAGTTTTCAACGTTTTCAAAGCCATACCGTCTTAGAAGATCCTCCATCTGATGGGCAGTTTCAACGATGACGTATGGAGGCTTATTCCTAGGGTAAGAGTGCCATGAAATGAAGTCGAGAGGTGTCTTGTTTGTCTTGCAGAACTGTAGGAATCCTTCAAGAAAGGCTCGGCTTCCCGCTAGCCCTGGTCCGCCGACTTTCAGTTTCGCATCCACAGTTCTTAGGGCTCTAGCTATCGTGTCATAGAGCTTGAAATACTGTTCGGGGATCCCCTTCCAGAAGACTTGGATGTCAGGCTCATTCCAGATCTCCCAATATTGGATTTCATAGCTGAAACCGTTCGCCCACCCTTTATTGTAGTGCATAACTATGTGTTTGCATACATCCGCGAACTTGCTCTGGTCGCTTGGCACGTCATTCGGCCCACCCCAGCTGTATCCCAGTCGGTAGAGGACTTGAGCGTTGATTGATTTTATTGCTTTGACTTGCAGATCAGTTGAGCTGAAGTTATAGCTTGTCTCAGCAAACGGGTCCGCTTTCATGTCAGGAAAGACTACATTGACATCGAAGGCCCCCCAGATATCATGTGTTCTCACGTAGTCGACCCCGATCTGCTGGTACTGTTCATGAAGTGATGGCAGACGCTGAATATACTGCGGTTGAGCTAGTGGCCCGGCATTAACTCCTTGAAGTGATCTGATTCTTCCTGTAACCTTGGACAAGTTTGCTTCTATCAAAACTCGTCTCTCAGAGCCATCTGCCGATTCTGCAATCGAATTGGACATGTCGCAGTTCAAGCAGAATCGCATGGGGGCGCTGATTCCGCTTACCCGAAAGACTTGCTCACCACCGATTCCAGTCGAATCTTGAAGTGCCAATGGAGAAGAGAAATCGCAAACGTATTTGTCATTCGCCTCGCCGCTCACCAGGGCGAGCTGGGCAATCAAAAGCAAACCATGAAAACACACTTTAGTTGTCAAAGTTTCGCCCAATTATCTTTTAGAGCGATATTGAAAAAGGTTTTTCGTTTTTACTGGTAAACTGGTGCGCGAATCCCACCCCCCGCACCAGCGGACGATCTGACGTGATGCGCGTCGCTGAAGGAAATCAAGACATAGGTTGTCAAGGAAGGGGGGGCACATTTCAACGCTGCCGAAGAATGAAGCAACAATGAGACTTCTAGGCACCTAACCATTCACTTGAAGAGATTTCCCAGCACGTAGTTCAGATTTGTTTCATAGTTCTCGTCGCGCCCGACGTACTCGACTTGTTTTGCTCTCTTCGCAATCTGGCTCTTTCTAAG